>Ga0255343_1000033_pt1 | contig 257411 bp, 177 predicted proteins | sample wastewater_treat_4_FD_192413 | JGI IMG/M metagenome (GOLD analysis project Ga0255343, IMG submission 192413) | Wastewater microbial communities from Lulu Island WWTP, Vancouver, Canada - plant16 | ecosystem: Engineered > WWTP > Wastewater > Unclassified | place: Canada: Vancouver, British... | reverse complement strand
TTCCGATACGTGTTCAATGCATCCAAAATCCGTTCTCCTGACATCGCCTTGCCTTCCATGTTCCGGTAAGATCGCAAATGGCAGGACGATACCATCTCCGGTAAGATCTTAGATGGCGCGATTCGGAACCTTGATACAGGTAGCGCGCGGGGGTATGCTTTTCGTTGGACTGTTTGAATCGCGGAATTGCCTGCCATTCCAATAGGACCTCAGCATGGGTACGGCTGGATCCGTGTCAGTGCGTTCCGGGCGTTACTGCGCTGAGATAACGTGTTCGCGCAGAAATTCCAGCCATTTTCAGGAGAACACAGCATGAGTCGAGCAAAAAAAAGTCAGCAATTGGGTCGGCGCGCTTTTTTGCAGCGGGCCGCGGCTGGAATGGGCGGCGCCATCGCGATGCCGTATCTGGTTCCAGGCACGGCGCTGGGTGCGGACGGGCGCACGGCAGCCAGTGAACGAATCACGGTGGGTGTTATCGGCATGGGCGGCCGTGGAAGGCAGGTGACCAACGCATTCATGGCGCAACCGGATGTGCAGGTGGTCGCGGTATGCGATGTGTTTCGAGACCGGCGCGAGGCCGCAAAACAGCAGGTGGATCAGTACTACGGCAGCTCGGACTGCGCAGTGTACGGGGATATGCTGGAGCTGCTGGACCGGAGCGACATTGATGCGGTGTTTATCGCCACCGGAGATAATTGGCATTCGGAAGCGGCGATTCTGGCGGCGCGGGCGGGAAAAGACATGTACTGCGAGAAGCCGTTGAGCGTAGCGATCACGGAATCGCGCGCGGTTGCGGATACGATGCGCCGCCTGGGACGCGTATTTCAATGCGGGACGCAACGGCGCAGCATCGGCCACTTCCGTTTTGCCGTGGACCTGGCGCGCAGCGGCAAACTGGGCCGTTTGAAGGTGATGGAGGCGGAGGAGTCGACCGGCTTTCAGCAGCTCTATGATTCGGTGCTGCCAGGAGAGCCGGAGCCGCCCCGCGAGGAATTTGACTGGAACCGGTGGCTGGGTCCGGCGCCGTGGCGCCCGTACAACGCGCAATACGCAACCCGGGGGTTCTGGAGCGCGCATACCGATTTCAGCGGCGGTTCAATCACGGAGTGGGGGAGCCACACGGTCGACCTTTGTCAATGGGCAAACGATGCGGACGGCACCGGCCCCGTGGAGTTTGATCGAGAAGGCGATCGCTGGGTGGGCAAGTACGCGAACGGGGTGAAACTGGTGATCCGGACCGGACTGCGGTTCGGTTCGTGCCCGGTGCGCTTTGAAGGCGACGAAGGCTGGGTGGAGACGGGCGATTCCGGCGAGATCGAGGTTCATCCCGCGTCCCTGCTCGCCGAACGCCAGTTCCAGGGCGGATATCCTTCCAACAACCACGTGCGAGCCTTCCTCGACTGCGTCAAGACGCGCCAGGAGACCATATCCAATGCAGAGGTCGCCCACCGGTCGATTTCAGCGTGTCACGTGGCAAATATCTGCAAACGGCTCGGGCGTCCGGTGAAATGGGACCCGATCAAGGAAGAATTTATCGGCGACGAGGAAGCGAACCGTCTGCGTTCGCGGGCCTACCGTGAGCCGTGGTACCTGTAAACGAACGTGGGTCAAAGCTCGAGTGCGAGTTCATTTGCACGGGCTTTCAGGGAAGAGGCATCGAATCATGAGTCTAACCAGAGTGTTTTGGAGTGTTGTTGCCGCGCTCGTCTTTTCAGTGGCACTGTCCGCGGTGGTGAGCCATGCCGGCGAGGCGGCAGAGAACGCGGCGCCTCCCGCGCCGTTAACAGAACCCGAGCTGATTGCAGTCCTGCAAAGCGACGCGGACTGGGCCCAGAAACAGGAGGCCTGCCGGCGCTTGCGTGAAATCGGGACGCAGGCGTCGATTTCTGCGCTGGCGGCCCTGCTGCCGGACGAATCGCTGTCGCATCTCGCGCGGTTTGCCCTGGAATCCATGCCGTACCCGGAGATCGATCAGGTCTTCCGTGATGCGCTCGGCACGACGTCCGGTCTGTGCCGGACGGGCGTGATCATCTCGATTGGCGCACGGCGCGATGCAGCCGCGGTGCCGCTCCTGCTCCCGTTGCTGACTGAGCCGGATGTGGAGACGGCCCGCGCGGCAGCCGGCGCCCTGGGGCGCATCGCGACGCCGGAGGCCATCGAGACGCTGCTCGCGTACCGGGCCAGCGCCCCGGCCGCGGTCAGTGCTGCGGTGAATGAGGGTGTGCTTGCCGCTGCCGAGCATTGCGCCGCCGAGGGCAAAGCCAGTCGCGCAGCGGAAATTTACGCGGGATTGCTGGCATCGGATGCTCCGCTGGCGGTGCGCCTGGGGGCGTTTCGTGGCCTGGCCACCGCGCGCCCCGCGACTGCACAGGCTCAGATTCTCGAGGCGCTGCGGAGCGATGATGCGGTATTTCGCGATCTGGCTGCCCAGCTCGTTGCGGAGACGGAAGGCCGTGAGGAGACGGAAGCCTATGCCCGCGCCTTGCCGGGCCTTTCCGCGGGCGGACAGATTGCCCTGCTGCGCGGCCTCGCGACCCGGGGCGATCTTGCGGCCCGCCCAGCGGCAATTGAATTGACAAAGAGCACGGACACGCAGGTGCAGGTGGCGGCCATCAAAGCGCTGGGCGCCCTGGGCAGCAGCGGGGACGATGTGGCCACGCTGGTCGCATTTCTGGGTTCGACTGACGAGGCGGCCGCCGAGGCCGCGCATGGCGCGCTGGTCTCGATGCGTGGGGATGCAGTGGATCCGGCGCTGGCATCGAGTATCGCAGGCGCCACGCCGGCGGTTCATGCAACCTTGCTGGAACTGCTGGCAAACCGCCGCGCGGAGCAGGCGGTCCCGTCGGCGCTGGACGGGCTGTCGGCCAGCGAAGCTGATGTTCGCACCGCAGCGCTGGATGCGCTGGGGCTCCTGGGCGGTCCGGCCGAGGCTCCGGTGGTCATCGGAGTGCTCACGAAGACGGCGGATTTGTCGGAACGCGCCAGTGCGGAGAATGCCTTAAACGCGATCGGCGCGCGCAAAGGCGAACAGATATTGCCGGCGATACTCGAGGCAATGGATGGGACCAGCCCCGACGTCCACCTGACGCTGCTCCATGCGGCGGCGGGGATCGGGACGACCCGGGCGCTTGAGGCCGTTTTGGCGGCAATGAAGAACGCCAATCCGGAAATAGCGGGCGAGGCGACGCGCATTCTCTCCAACTGGACAGCGCTGGACGCGGCGCCTCATCTCGAAGCACTTGCCAGCGGCAAGGAATTGACGCCGTACGTGCTGGGGTTGCGAGGCTACGTCCGGCTCGCCCAGGAACGGGCCCAGGGCGCCCAGCAACAGGAGATGCTCGGAAAGGCATTGCAGCTGGCGCGGCGGCCGGAAGAAGTGAAGCTCGTACTGGGCGCCTGGGGCGCCCTGCCCGACCCGGGCGCGCTGACCACGCTGATGCCGTACCTGGATCAGGCGGATGTGCGCAACGAGGCCGCCCTGGCGCTGATTGGAATCGCGGGCCAGGTCAACAAAGACAATCCGGAACACAAGGCATTGGCCCTCGATGCGCTGAATGCCGTGCTGGCGAAATGCGACGACACGGGTATCCGCGACAATGCGCAGAAAGTGATTGACGGGCTGCAATGAATCGAGACCTGGGTTTTCAGGTTTGAAGCAGGCGGCTGTTTGCATCGCGATTGCGGTGAAGGAGGAGTCCCATGGGCTGCATGATAACGTCATTTGTGATGGCGCTTACTTCAATGGCGACCGGTGCTTCGGCGGGTTGTTCGGTCACGGATCTGCGCTGCGAGTACCTGCGCGATCCCCTCGGCGTCGACCGGCTTCATCCGCGCCTGAGCTGGCGGCTGGAATCAGCGGAACGGGGCGCACTGCAAAGCGCCTACCAGATTCTCGTATCGGATTCGCCAGCAGTGCTCGATGCCGGCCGGGGCAACCTGTGGGACTCGGGCAGGGTGGAGAGCAGCCAGTCGGCGCTTGTCGCGTATGCGGGCGTCGCGCTCACGTCGCGGCAGCGGTGTTACTGGAAGGTGCGGGTATGGGACGCGTCAGGCGCGGCGTCGGAATGGAGCCCCGCTGCAATGTGGACCATGGGCCTGCTGAATCCGGAAGACTGGACGGGGAAATGGATTGGACTGGACAGCGAAGAAGGCGGGGATGCGTCGCCGCTGTCCGAGTCAAAATGGATCTGGTTCCCTGAAGGTGCGCCGGACCAGAGCGCACCGTCAGAAGCACGGTATTTTCGGAAAGTGTTTGAGGTGCCGGCTGGAAAGACGATCGCAAAAGCGACGGCATTTTTCGCAGCGGACAACAAGTTCGTATTGGTGCTGAACGAGCAGCGGGCCGCATCGGGGAGCAGTTTCCAGGCGGCGCCGCCCGTGGACGTGACCAGCCTGCTGCGTCCGGGCAGGAACGTGCTGGCCGTTGAAGCCATAAACGAGGGCGAGGCCGCGAATCCTGCCGGCTTGATCGGGGCCCTGATCGTCGAATTTGAGGACGGAGAGACGCAGGCGGTGGTCACCGATACCACATGGCGTGTGACACGAGACTCGGGAGCCGACTGGACGTATCCGGAGCTGGACGTGACGGCGTGGGAACGCGCCCTGGAGCTGGGGGCCTTCGGTATGGCGCCGTGGGGGCGGATCGCGAGCGATGACTCGCCGCGCCTCAGTGCCCGTCACCTGCGGCGCGAATTTCAGCTGAATAAACCGGTCGAACGGGCAACGGTGCGGCTTTGCGGACTGGGACTCTTCGAGCTGGAAGTGAACGGCACGAAGATCGGAGAGGATGTCCTCGTCCCGGCGCTTACCGAATATCCCAAGCGCGCGTTCTATCTCACCTACGATGTTACGGACGCGTTGAAGCCGGGCGCCAACGCGCTGGGCGTGATCCTGGGCAACGGCCGGTATTTTGCGCCGCGCCGGAAATCCCCCACAAATACGCTCACTTACGGCTACCCGAAACTTATGCTGAATCTGAGAATTGAGCATCCGGACGGGACGGTGACCGATCTGGACTCGGATGAGTCCTGGAAGCTCGCCACGGACGGCCCGATCCGCGAGAACAACGAATATGACGGCGAAATGTACGATGCGCGGATGGAGCTGGCCGGATGGTCGAGTGCGGGTTACGACGACGGCGGCTGGCAATCCGCAAACGTGGTTTCGGGGCCGGAAGGTGCGCTTTGCGCGCAGATGACGCCGCCCATCCGGGTGATCGAGACGCGTTCGCCCATCAGCGTCAATGAGGTCTCGCCGGGCGTCTTTATCTACGACATGGGCCAGAACATGGTGGGATGGTGCCGTCTGCGGGTGCAGGGGCCGGCGGGCACCGCGGTCCGCCTGAAACATGCGGAGACGCTGCAGGACGACGGTACGCTCTACATGGCGAATCTTCGGGGCGCCAAATGCGTGGATACGTACATCCTCAAAGGGGGCGGACAGGAAACTTACGAGCCGCGCTTTACGTACCACGGGTTCCGCTTCGTCGAGCTGACGGGGTATCCCGGCGTGCCCGGACTGGACGCGATTGAAGGCTGCGTCGTGCATGATGACGTGGAACGCGTAGGCTACTTCAAGACCTCAAACGCGCTCCTGAACCAGCTGCACGAAAACATCGTCTGGGGAATTCGCGGCAACTACCGCAGTTTCCCGACAGACTGCCCGCAGCGGGATGAGCGCCAGGCCTGGCTGGGCGACCGGTCGGAGGAATGCCGGGGCGAGAGTTATATCTATAACATCGCGCCGCTGTATACGAAATGGCTGCAGGACATCGACGACACCCAGAAGGAATCGGGAAGTCTTTCGGACGTTTCGCCGCCTTATTGGCCGCTGTACAACGACAATGTGACGTGGCCGAGCACGTTCATCCTCGCGCCGGGGATGATGCTGGAACAATATGGAGATTCGCGCCCAATCGAGCAGCATTACGCGGCGATGACCCGCTGGATCGACCATATGAGCGGCTATCTCGAGAACGATCTGATGCCGCGCGACAATTATGGCGACTGGTGCGTGCCGCCGGAATCGCCGGAATTGATCCACTCGAAGGATCCTTCACGAAAGACCAGCGGAACGCTCCTGGGGACCAGCTATTTCTACTATGACCTTAAATTGATGGTGCGGTATGCCCGGATGCTGGGCAAGGAAGACGATGCGGCCCGTTTCGATGCACTGGCCTCGCGGCTGGAGAAAGCGTTCAACGAGGCCTATTTCAACAAGGAGGTGAACCTCTACGACAATGGAACGCAGACATCGTGCGTGCTGACCCTGGCCTTCGGCCTCGTGCCGGAAGGCCATCGCGAGGCCGTCTTCGCGAACCTGGTCCAGAACATCGAACAGAAGACGCACAGCCATGTCGGTACCGGGCTCATCGGCGGGCAATGGCTGATGCGGACGCTGACCGACCACGGCCGGGTCGATCTGGCCTATACGCTGTCGACGCAGAAGACGTACCCGAGCTGGGGGTACATGATTGAGAAGGGCGCCACGACCATCTGGGAGCTGTGGAACGGCGACACGGCGGATCCCGCCATGAATTCGGGCAACCATGTCATGCTCGTAGGCGACCTCCTGACGTGGTTTTACGGGTACCTCGGGGGCATTCGGCCCACGCCGGACGCGCCGGGCTTCCAGTCGGCAAGCATACGCCCGTATCTCGCCGGCGACCTCACTACGGTGGACGTCACGCTGGACACGCAATACGGACAGTATGTCTCGCGCTGGGCGAAGGATGGCGGGCAATTGGCCCTCGAGGTGGTGGTGCCGGCGAATTGCCGCGCACAGATCGCCGTGCCCGTATCGGGCAACCGCAACCCAGTGATCACGGAAAGCGGAAAGGTGATCTGGGAGAACGGACAGTACGTTGCCGGCCAGGATGGCATTACCGCTGGCCAGGAAGATGGCGAGTGGCGGGTGTTCACGGCAGGTTCGGGGTCGTACCGGTTCATCTGCCGTTAATCAGAAACAAATGCGTAAACGAAGGCGACGTACAAGCGTCGCCTTCGTTGTTTTTCTACCGGCTGCAGTGGATCTCGCTGTGACTGATTGACGGTTTGCGGCATTTCACCTGCAGCGCGCCGTCTGGCCGTACTTATTTCCTTGTTCCTGGTTCATTCCCCCAGACTGAACAGGGCGCCCAGAACGGCAAACGACCGGGACGCGGGAAATTCTCCGGGATACCGGTTGAACGCCACGTGGCCGTCCATGTAAAGCGTGTTGGCTCCACCGGGAATATGGTTGAACTGGGCGCTTGCGGTGGTGGTGGCCGATACGACGTCCCACATGATCGGCATGGTGCTTTGCGCGGTGGCTGAAGCTGCCGGGTTATTGATGTCGGTGATGACAAATCGTTCGACCCCTTCACGAATCCGGTAAAGCGTTGCACCGCCTCCGTTTCCAAGACTTGCACCCGGCGGCATCGCCATGGCGGCGAACATGCCGTGCACCGCGGCGTTGTTGATGTCCAGGTCCAGCAAGACATCGTTGCCGGGGTCGCGGTCACCCAAGACGCCATTGAAGGTGGGCGGCAGGTGCGACAGGCAAGCCATCAGATAGGCCATCTGTGCGGAAACCAGGGCGGAGGGAAAGCCGAACATGGCGACATCGAACGCCGGGTCGGTCTCGGAGACCTTGTCGATCAGGAAGCTGTAGTAGAGGTAGCTGCAATCGGGCTTGGAGGGGAGGCCCTGATACAGACATGTCTGGCCGGGCAGGTGGTCGATGAGGGCAAGCGGGTTGCCGCTGCTGCCTTCGGGGTCGGATGGGCAGATGAGCACGTTGAGGTCGGAGAGGTATTCGGGGAAAATGGCGGCGATCTGCGGGGCCAGGCTGGCTCGAATGTTGCCGGAGGTGCATCCGGCCGGCAAGGCCGCACCCCAGGGCTGATCGCCGTGGATGCGCGGAAAGAGACCGCCCGATTCGTTTGCATACATCTTAAACACGAGACCCATCTGCTTGAGATTGTTCTGGCAACTCGCGCGGCGGGCGGCTTCGCGGGCGCGTGCGAGGGCGGGCAGAAGGATCGCGGCCAGAATGCCGATAATGGCGATGACCACCAGCAATTCAATGAGTGTGAATCCGGCAGCCCGGCGGGCAGGGTTAGTTCGTGGCGATGTCGTGCGCAATGGACTGTCCTCCGTGATGTGTGTACTCATCCGTCGACAAGGACGGATGCGCCGCGTAAAGGCCGCCGCCCTGGAATTCCTGGAGCGCCCCCGCACGGCAGGATCCTTTGGGGTCGGGACTTTGACGAGGCTCCCTGTGCCGCTCCAGGGGCCCTTCGCAGGCATTCCATATGCCATCGGCGAAGGCGACCAGCCCCTGGCGGACTCCTTTGAGTTTCCCATATCAGCCTGCCTGTTGTAAAATCGCGCACTGGTTGATTCTCCGCCGGAATTGCGCCATGATGTGGGCGAGACTGGGTGACGGATCCGAAATGATGGGAGGTATGAGAGATGGATGCTAAAGCGAGCGGTTCCCGGACGACGCGCCGGGCGTTTGTGAAGTCGGCGGGCGCGCTGGGCGCCAGCCTGTATCTCGCGGGGGGAGGATCGAAGCGTACCGTCCTGGCAGCGCGGGGCAAGAAAGAAACGCTGGCGTTGAACGGGGGCCCGAAAGCGGTTACGACAGCTGCCGGCGATTCGACGAAATGGCCCCTCTACGGGGAAGAAGAGATTGCGGCGGTCACCGAGTTGTTGCGTTCTCCGGGCTATGGGCCCGTGGCGGAGTTTGAGGAAGCCTGGAAAGCCTACCATGGCTGTCCTTATGTGAAAGCGCACTGCAATGGAACGAGCGCGCTGACCTCGATGCTGTTTGCGCTGGATCTTCCCGCCGGCAGCGAAGTGCTGGTGCCCAACTACAGCACGTGGTTCCCGGTGGTGCCGATGCGCTTTTTCGACCTGGTCCCTGTATTCGTGGACGCCGATCCCCGGACGATGAATCTGTCGCTTGAAGACTGCAAGAAGCGGCTGACGGGCAAGACGAAGGCGATCATGCCGGTCCACTGGTATGGCCTTCCGTGCGAGATGGACGAGATCATGGCGTTTGCAGCCGAACATGGGCTGGAAGTTGTTGAGGATGCCAGCCACTCGCATGGCGCGCGGATCCAAGGCAAGCTGACGGGCACCTGGGGCCGCATGGCGGGCATCAGCCTGCAGGGGACGAAGCCGCTGCCGTCGATTGAGGGCGGAATCGCCAACTATAAGGAACAGCGGGATTACGAGCGGGCGACCACCTATGGCAACTACGATCTGCCCAACACGTTCCCGGAGGACAGCCCGTACCGCAAGTACCAGGGGACGGCGTTTGGCTCAAAACTGCGGATCCACCCGGTGTCGGCCATCCTCGCCCGCATCCAGCTCAAGCAAATGGATGCGCGGAACGCGGCCGGCGTGGCCCAGATCCGGCGTCTGAATGACCGGCTGCTGCAGTTGCCCGGCCTTACCGAACAATATGCGCGCCCTGACATGGATCGGGTGTATTACTCGAAGAACACCATGTTTATTGACGAGGCCAAGGCTGGGATGTCGCGCGCGGTGGCCGTGAACGCGCTGCGAGCCGAGGGCGTGGATGTCAATGAGTGCCGGTGGACGCTGCTGCACACCTACCCTGTTTTTGCAGAGAACGAATGGTGGCGCCACATGCCCGTGTTGCCGGCGGAAGGCTCGGTGCCGGGATGTGAGCAGTTGAACCGGACCGCCATCCATCTGCCGTACTGGACCTCCGACCAGCCGGAACTGGTCGAACAGTATGTGGCGGCCTTTGAGAAAGTCTGGGCGCACCGGAAAACGCTGGGGAAAGCGTAAACCCCGGGAAATACGTTGGATCTGTCTACCGCCACGCGGGCCCAGGCCGCGTGGCGGTAGTTGTTAAGCAGTCCGATGCCCCTGCATGCATGCCTCTGCAAAGGCCAGGAGGCGCTGCCTGCGAATCTATGCGTCACACAGCGTGAAAAGACCTGCCCCCGGCAGAGGCCCCCGGGCGTCTTCCAGGCTCCCCGCCAAGCCCACACATGCGCAAGCCGGGCTCAGCCTTCTTCGAGCACCTCGAACTTCATAAGCCGGGCCAGATGCCGCGCGTCGTCCATGTGATCCCCATAGAAAACAACGCGGTGGAGCAGCGTCATGGCGTCTTCGGTGTCGAGCGCGCTGCTCCAGTTCGCGGCCATCTTTGCCGCATCGCGGACCTCGGTCACGATCTGGGTGCGGCAACCGTGCACGGAGCGTTCGGGGACTTCGACAATCTTTCCCGTCGAGGCGAGCAGCGTCGACAGGTTGACGAATTTGGTTCGGGTGATGGTTTCGCCCACACGGTACTGTACTTCGGGGACGCAACCGCTTCCTCCCACCTCGGAATGCCCGCGCAGCAGATACGGCGCAGCCTTGCCCTCCGCGCCGTCCATTTTCAACGGAGCGGTGCAGTGGGCGGTCCACAGCACGTTGCGCGAGGTATCGAATGTGGCGTTACCCTGGAAGCCGGGCTGGTCCAGGGCATACTGGAACATGAGCATGGTCAGCAGCGAATCCATGTCGCCTTCGCAGGCGGCGGGGATACCGCGGTCGCGCAGGCGTGTGAAACCCAGACAGGGGAAACCGCGCGAAAGCCAATCCATGCAGGTGCCGATGGCCAGGGCGTCGGCCTGTTCCTGCTCGACGAGGCGATCCAGCGCGACACTGACTCGCGCGGCTTTTTCGATGTCCTCGCGGGTGGGTTCGATGATCTCTTTGGCGCCCTGGGTCCAGGCGTCATACTCGGCGCGCACGGCGGCTTCGTCCGCGTTGGCAATCAAATCTTCGAACAGCTTGTCTTCGACCGCGATGACCTCGGCGCCCAGCCGTGCCTTGATTTCTTCCGGGGAGCAGGCGGCCCGGGTGCCTCGCGCAGGCGGAAACAGCAGAATGCGGCTCTGCCGCATCATGGATGGCACGCGCAGCAGGCGCAGCGCGCGCTCCAGCTCGTCATAATTGCTTGTGGTCATCAACGTTACAGGCTGTCCGGCGCGGTGCCATCGGGGGGCGTACATCCAGTCGTGCCCGCTGGCCGGCAACGAAAACACCAGCATGGGCCGGCCCGACTCGAGCACCGGGGCGACCACGCGCGTCAACGCGAAATTCATCACGTTGATGGCCAGTACAGGGGCATCCGGCCCCGCGCTTTCCAATAACGCCTGGGTTTCTTCCGGAGTGTGGACTTGTCCGATGATTAATTCGATATTGCCCAGGTTCTTCTCGGCTTCGGCAAGCCGGGCCCGCATGGCGTTGATCTGGCCGTCGTCGGCGCCCCAGTTACGGTCGCCCGGCTGGGGATCGCCGGAAAACATCACGCAAATGCGGTTTTTCCCACGCGGAGCTGCGGGTGCAGCTTGTGCAGTCCAGGTATGAGTCCAGGTTGCGCCGGCCAGGAGCAATCCGCCGGCTGCGCCCAATCCGAAGAACTCCCTTCGCGTACAGTGCTCACACATTGCCGAATCCTTTCCCTGTCCAGGCCGTGCCTTGCGTTTTTCGAGCGTTGGCGTCGTGCATGAGTGCGCCGGGTCTCCCGGAGAGGCGCTTATGCCAAATCTCGAGAGCCAGTGCGCCGGCAACCGCAGTCCGGGCTGCACTGCCCGATCCGCGTGCGCCACGCCAGAATAGTCCAGGCTTCTCATGCGTTTCAATTGCTTCCGGCCAGGCAGCGTGATCTTTGAGAGCAGGCGCAGCAGCGCGGACATCATGCTCGCGCTGCGTTATTGATGAACACGGCCGTTTAAGCGGGGTTGGTTATGTTCCGTATTGTATTCGTCGAGGATGTTCTGAAGGATCGGCTGCAATAGCGGGAGTGTTTCCGCGGCCGTGATGCGCCGGCCTTCGGTGCCGACGTGGTAGCGTTCCAGTACGGGTTCAAACTCGATCGCGATGCGTCTTGACCAGGGATGTGGATTGATGGGCACGGCGAATGCCAGTGAATCGGTGAAGGCCCGCATGTTGGCCGGCCGCCGCCCCGAATGCTGGTATTCGTCAGACAGGGCGACGTCCATACGGCCCGGCACGATATGTCCGTTTAACGCGGCCCAGCGCACCATGTCGTGCCCGGCGCACCAGCGCGCAAAATCCCAGGCCGCGTCCGGTTCGTCTGTGTCCCACAAAATCGAGAATTCTTCCTGCCAGAGCCCCGTGGCCTGGTAGCGCTGCCCCTCAAACTCGAATGCGGGGAGGCGCACGACATCCCAGTCGAACTGGACTTTGCGGAACGATTCGATGGCGTATCCCGTGGCGGCATGCATGGCTACCCGGCCGGCCTCAAACATGGGCAACATGCCGAGCTCCAGTGAGGTGGTCGGCGTGGGCATCACCTTGTCCTCGTAGATCAGCGCCTGGTAGCGCTCCAGCAGTGCGCGGGACACGGGGCTGTCCACACGGGCTGTCTGCCATTCGGGATCGGCAATTTGACCATCATAGAGCAAAAACGGAGCCAGGGACACCTGTCCCAGCTGCAATCCATACTGGTCGACGATGCCGTCGCCATCAAAATCACGGGTCAGGGCACGCGCCATGCGCTGCATATCATCCCAGGTCCAGTCGTCGGCGGGGTAGTCAAGCCCGGCCTCGTCAAAGAGGTCTTTGTTGTAGTAGACGACGCCCACCTGGCCGCTGGACGGCAGAGCCAGCATCCGGCCGCGCCATTGAACGGATTCCCACAGGGCGGGGAAATAATTCTGAGCCTGCATCGCGGGATCCGCAGCGACCCGCTCGTCCAGCGGTAGAAAGGCATCGGCAAACTGCTGCCACCCAATACCCATCCAGGCGACGTCGGGCGTGGTGCGTCCCGCGATCATCACCTGCAATTTGCGGTAGGGGTCGGGTGTCAGGATCAGGTTTATGTGAACATCGGGATTTTCTCGCATGTATTCCTGGGCAAGGTATTCGCCATAGCGGACTTTTTGCGGCGTATAGGTGGGCCACAGGAAATCGAGGGTGATCTTTCGGTCCGGGGCTTCGTTTCGGATGGTGCGCCAAACCTGGTAGCCCGCCAAAACAAAACCCGCAGCGAGAAGCCCGTACATCAGCACGGGCCCCAAAGCTGCCGCAAAGCGCTGGATTCTCCCATTGGGCTGGTTCATGCCTTCAATCCCGACATGACCACGCCACGCACGAAGAAGCGCTGCCCGGCGAAAAATAAGACGATGCACGGCAGCGATACGGCCAGCGTGGCGGCCATCAGATAATGCCATTGTGTGGTGTAGGCGCCCTTGAACGTGTACAGGCCCAGGGCAAGCGTGAATTTGTCGCTGGTGTTCAGGTAGATGAGCGGCCCCATGAAATCCAGCCAGTACTGCGTGAAGCAGAAAATACCCACCGTAGCCATCACCGGCCGCGACAAGGGCAGCAGTACGCGCCAGTAGGTGCCCAACGCGCTGCAACCGTCGATCTGCGCTGCGTCGTCGAGGTCGAACGGCAGCGTCATGTAATACTGGCGAAAAAGGAATACGGCAAACGCATTCACGGAGAGCCAGGCCGGGGCGAACAGAGGCAGCAGGGTATCGATCCAGCGCAGCTCGCGAAAAAGCAGGTAGACCGGGATCATCGTCACGACGGACGGCAGCATGATGGAGGAGAGCAGGACGAGAAAGAGCGCGCTGTTGCCCGGAAAGCGAAACCGGGCGAATCCGTAGGCCACCAGTGAGCACGAGAGGATCGTCCCCGCCGTACCGAGGAAGGTGATGGCGAGGGTATTGGCCAGGCAGACCCAGAAACGCATTTTTTCAAGCGCTTCCCGGTAATTTCCCCATTCCGGGGCCAGCCGCCTCCGTACCGAATCGAAGGGCGCCCAGAAGGCTTCAGCGGTCTCGTCCTCTCCCGAGAGCGGGCGCACCCGCCACGCCTCAATTGCCGCCTCGAAAGAACCGTCCGGGACGTAGACTGTCGTAAGGCGGCGCCGCGATGCCAGGCTCTTGATGCCCACGTCCACAGTTTCCGCCCGGCCCTGGGGTATCACGCGGGCCCCCAGCACCAGCACGTCCCTGGTTTCACCGCCGGCCGTCCAGGTATCCCGCCAGGGCAGCCATTCAATGCCGCGTGATAACCCGATTCCGCTCTCTTTGAGCGACGTGGAAATCATCCAGGCCAATGGGAGCAGCATTACCACGGTGGCCGCAATCAGAATGGCATGCGTGATGAGCGGCGCCAGCCAGCGCCGCAGTGCGCGCCTGGATTTTCGGACCTGCCCCGTCATCGGCGTTTCGCCTCGTAGAAGACCCACATGGACGAGCTCCGCACGACGAGAAGTGTCAGGGACAGGATGATCAGAAACAAAAACCACGCCAGGGCTGAGGCGTAACCCATGCGGAAAAACTCAAATGCGTTCCGGTAGGTATTGAGGACATAAAAGCAGGTGCTGTTGTTGGGGCCGCCGGCCGTCATGATCAGGCCCTGCGTGAACACCTGAAACGAGCCGATGACGCCCATGACGAGATTAAAAAAGATCGTGGGCGACAGCAGCGGAATCGTAACGCGCCAGAATTGGGTCCAGCGCCCCGCGCCGTCGATCTCCGCTGCTTCGTAGTAGGTCCTGGGGATCGCCTGAAGCCCCGCCAGATTAATGATCATCGAACCGCCCAGCGACCAGCAACTCATGAGGATGAGCGAATTGAGCGCGCCGCGTTCGCTCGAGATCCAGCCCGGCAGCAGGCTGTCTGCGCCGGCCTTCCCAAACAGCGCCTGGAGCGGCCAGGCCAGCAAGTGCGCCATGAGGCTGTCCTGTCCGAGGAAGTCAAAGACTTTGGCCAGCCCGATATTGATCAGTCCCTGGCTGGGGCTGAACAGCCACAGCCACAACAGCGAAATGGCTACGCCGCCAAGCACCATGGGCAGATAGAACGCGGTGCGGTAGATCGAAATACCCCGTACGTGGCGGTTCAGCAACAGGGCCAGCGCAAGTCCCCCTGCAAGCTGAAGCGGAATGCTGATCAGCGAGTACCGAAGCGTGACGGACAGCGATTTCCAGAACAAGGGGTCCCCGGTAAACATCCGGATGTAATTCGACAGACCAACCCATTCGAGCCTGCTCGGCACGGCCGAGGGGTCGTAGCGGCAGAAGCTCAGGATGGCCGAGGCCGTCATGGGCCCGAGCGTGAAGAGCAGGAAACCTGCCATCCAGGGCGCAATGAACAGATAGCCGGATGCGGCCTCCCGAACACGTTTCCTGCTTATTCGGGTATATGAATAGCGATCACGCACGATGCAGTCCCACGAGTATTTTTCGGCCTGGCGGCACCTGCTCAAACCCGCATAGTATAGAAATGAGATGGCGGTGCGGCAAATCGAACATCAGATCGCCCGCGTCATTCGATATCCGTCTTGACACCGCCGCCCGTCAACGCCATCATGGCCTCACACATTCCGAAACAACCTGTTCTGGTGCGCAGGTATGGAAGGGAGCGAGGGCCATGACCATCAAGTTCAGCCAGGTTCTAAGTGTGGTTTGCGTGATACTTGTTGCGGGGGCGTGGCCGGCGGGGGCCGCCACGGAAACGGCCCGCCACTGGAAACCCGTTGCCGATGTCCCCTATTTACAGGAAGTCGGCAGTCAAATTCCGGCCGAACAGCCCGTCACCTCTCTTGCCGCACTGAGTGATACGGTCTATGCCGTCATGGGCGGTGAGGTGCACGTGATACGCGACGGCGCGCTCGAAAAATCCGCCGGTGCACCGGAAGGCGTTCGCCGGCTGCGCTCCCTGGATGGCGCCCTTTGGGCCGTTGCCGAGTCGGGCGCCTACCGCTTCACCGGCGACGCCTGGCAGCACGTTGATGAGCGCTCGTTTGTTGATTTCTGCCTCCACCTGGGCGCGGTTTATGGAGCCACGCGTAACGAGATTTTTCGCTATCAAGACGGGGCCTTCGTGAGTGCCACGCCGGAAGGCGGGTACCTTTCCAGCGATTCGACCATGGTGATGGAAGATTTTTCGCAGGTGTTGGCTGATCCGGTGCGCATTGGCCCGATTGACCGCATCGCGTCGTACAGCGGCACCATGTATATCCTTCGCCCGGGCGGTCTCGCGCTGATTGATATCGACACCTTTGTTCCGGAGCCCATCGACTGGGGGACCTTGCCGTCGCGGGCCACGCGCGACATGCTCGTCCAGGGAAGCCGCCTTTACGTTACTACGGATCGCGGCCTGGCGGTGCTGCGCGGTATGGCGATGACCGTGGTGCACGGCGCGGACGGATTGCCCTATGAAGACACCACCTGTCTGGCCGAGGGTTTTGACGGCGACCTCTGGATCGGCACCACGCGCGGCGCGATACGAAGGACCGGAAGCGACTATCATTATTTTGGCGCAGAACACTGGATCCCGGGCGACAACGTGTTTGATATCGTGGTGGCCGGTAAGACCGTCTATATCGCCACAGACAAAGGACTGGGCATCATCCGCTACGAGCCGTACACGCTCGCCAAGAAGGCCGCATACTTCGAGCGGGCCCTCGAGGAATGGGGGCACAAGCGGCTCGGATTTGTCCATTATCTCTACTGGGGCGGCGAACAGGACGGCTGGCTCCGTGAGATCAGCGATAATGACGGGGGCAACACGACCCATTATCTGGCCGCCATGTCGTTCAAGTATGCGGCCACGGGCGACGAACAGGCCCGCCAGGAGGCCCTCAACGCCTTTGAAGCCATGATCTGGCTCGATGACATTACCCCCAAACCCGGGTTTATCGCGCGAGCCATCTGGTCTGTCCAGGGCGACAAGGGCCGGAGGTCGGAACGAGGCTCCGGCGGCCTTCCCGCGAAATGGTATCCCACCGAGGATGGCCTCTGGCAATGGAAAGGGGACACGTCCAGCGACGAAGTCAACGGGCACATCTATTCCGTGTCCCTGTTTCACGACCTGGCCGCGAAAGGCCCCGAAAAAGACCGTGCCCGGAAGCATATCGCGAATATTGCCTCGCACATTATGGACAACGGCTGGGTATTGCGCGACATGGACGGCAAACCTACCCGCTGGGGGCGCTGGGATCCCGACTATTTGCTGAAACCGTATGGTTATGAGGCGCGCGGACTGAACGGCATGGAAGCGCAGACCTACGTGATCACCGCGCACGCCCTGACCGGTGACTCCAAGTTTTCTCAGGGCCTCGACCAGCTGCTCCAATGGCGCTACCACCGATACACCGTCCGTCAGAAGCTCACGTTCCCGCCGGACCAGATCGTGACCTGGGACGACGAACTCGCGTTCCGGTGTTATCACCCGCTGCTCACCTATGCCCAGGATCCCGCCCTGCGCTCCGTCTACCTTCGCAGCCTGGAGCGCAGCTGGGAAGTGATGCGCATGCAGCACGTGGCGTTTTTCAACTTCATCTACGGCGCCCTTACCGGGAACGATTGCGAGGAAGAGCGGGCCGCTCAGCACCTGCGCGAATGGTCGCTCGACACGGTCAATCGCAGCTATACGAACTCGCACCGGAGCGACCTCCATCCTGAGCCTGGTTACGTCCCGTACGCCGGGGGCACACGGGCCATGTCGCCTCGCGAAACCGAGGCCATGGGCGGCAGCCGCAGCGCGCTGCGGTTAGACGGCCGCGACGGCGGGCGAGCCGTCACGCCGCCGATCGGCTGGCTGGAAGATTATTGGATGGGCCGCTATTACGGCTTGATTGAAGCGCCTGCGGTATCCGATCCGGCCCTGATCTCCGTGGAAGCCGGCCCCTTGCGCCAGCTGGGCGCCGCTCCGTACGACGGCCCGCCGCGTCCCACGGGCCTGATCCCCGGCGAATCCTGACCCTGTTCCAATACCCTGGGACTGCCGAAGCGGCAGTCCCAGGGTGTGTCAAAATGTGCAGGTTTCCGGGATGAGGCCAAATTTCAGTGAAATCCCAGGTTCGGAGCCACCGGGCTCCATTTGGGCGTAATTTTCCTCCGATCAGGATTGAGTCATCCTGAGTAAATTGTTGTCATCTCTGACATACAGTGATAAGTTGTGCACTCTTTTTCCGGGGCATTTCAGGCGGGCAGGTGTTGTCGAAGAAGGCATAGAGCTATATATCATAAACATTTAGATATGTGAAATTGCCCTTCCTGCCCTGAAGGATGGATTTGGATCGATAATTGCTTCGTATTAACTGAGTTAACGCATATAAATTACGTGAGGGAGTCTGTATCGCGCGTGGACTTTTTCACACGAAGAGCGTTCGAGGGAGTGGAATTAGTGAGCAACGCATCGTTTTCGGGAGAGTGCATCGTTTCTGCGGCAGATGAGCAGGTGTCCTGTGAAATGGAGGGTGGGCAGGTTATCCTTAATCTGGCGAATGGAGTGTACTACGAGCTGGATGGCGTAGGCGCGCGCATCTGGGAACTGCTGCAGGAACCTCGCTCGGTATCTGCTCTGCAGGAGGCGATCGTAGCGGAATACGAGGTGGACGCGGCCGAATGCGAGCAGGATCTCCAGGAACTTCTCGCAGACCTGGCCAGCCACGGATTGATCAGGACCGGCGATGCGACGGCTCCGTAAATTTTTAGCGCTTCCGCCGACGCGGCGAAGGCTGTTCTTCCGGGTGTGGGGCACGCTGCTGAAGTGGCGCCTCAGGCTGTGGTTCACGCCGTTCAGCCGCTGGCGGGACCATCTGTTGTCGCCAGGCGGATTGGGTGAACAGAAGACGGATAATTCCGGCGCCCTGCAGAATACAGTCTGGGCCATTACACGGGCGGGCAGGTACCTTCCCGGCGCCACGTGTCTGGTGCGGACGCTGGCGGCCCGGGAGATATTGGCTGAAAAAGGATTGAGTGTGGAATTGCGCATCGGGGTGGCTCACGATGAAGGCGGCAAGTTTGAGGGCCACGCCTGGCTTGAACATGAGGGCCGCGTGGTGCTGGGCAATCCCGATGACGCTACCCGGTTTGTGCCATTGCCGCTGCTGCTGCAGCGGCGGCAGTAGTGCATAAGGCGTGCGGCGCCGCAGACTGGACGATGAAACCGTGACGTTGATAACGAAGGGAGGTGATCGAATGAAGAAGCTCTACCACAAGCCAATGCTGATTGTGCGGGGTAGTGTGCGTGATATGACGCTGGCACCGCCAATTTCTCGGTAATTCCGTAATCTGCGGCGGTTCTTGCAATGCAAGTACCCGCCTGGCGATGGGAATTGAGCTGCGGTGCCGCACGTATCTTTTGTTGTTGGGTAGAGTATGTGGATTGAAGAGTGAGCAGTTGTGATGATTGAAACTGACGGCAAGCGAAGTCTCAATCACTATACCGCATATGGTGTGGCGCTGGATTCTGAGGTGGAACTGCCGGAGCTCCGAACGCGTCTAACCAGCGACAGGAAAGAACCTGATCTTCATCTCCGCCTGTGTTCAGTCCCGGCGCTGCCCAACGAGGACGGCCGGGCTTTCTGCTATTACGATTACGATGCCGATGGCGCGCTTGCGTTTTATTCACGCCCAGAGGGCCGCTTCCTATACCGCGGCGGGCGGGAGATTCACCTGGAGCCCGCGCCCGAGATGGCGCCCACAACGCTGCGCCTGTATATTTTGGGCGCAGGATTGAACATCGCCCTGTTCCAGCGCGGGTTATGGGTGTTTCACGGGAGTGTGGTGTGCATCGACGGGAAAGCGGCGGCCTTCCTGGGCCACCCGCACGCGGGAAAAACCACCATCGCGGCGGCCCTGCACCGCCGCGGCCACACGTTGCTGTCGGATGATGTGCTGGCGATCCGCATGACGGAGGATGGCCCGCTGGCGCTCCCCGGATTTCCCCGTTTCAAGCTGTGGCCGGATTCCGCCGGAGCCCTGGGGGTTGAGTCGGAGACGCTGCCCCGGATTAAAGAAGACACGGACAAGCGGTCCTGCGCCGTGGCGCGCCGTTTTCGAGAGGAGCCGGCCCCGCTGACCAACGTGTACATCCTGAATGAAGGGCCCGAACTTGAGATGACGCGCCAGGTCCCCAAACAGGCACAGCTTGACCTCATCCCGTATTGGGATCTGTCGAAATTTGGCCTGGCATTCCTCCAGGGCCCGCGCATGGGGGCCTGCTTTCTCCAATGCGGTGGGCTGGCTAAGCAGGCCTCGGTGTCTGTGCTCACCCGGACGACCGATCTGGCTGATCTCCCTCGCCTCGCTGAAATGATCGAAGACGATGTGGCGGCCGATCCGGCACGGTATGAGTACAGTGGGGCGGTATGAAGGCATGCCGGCCGTAAGCGTCATCATCCCGACTCGCAACCGTCCCCACCTCCTATGTGAAGCCATCCAGAGCGTGCTCGACCAGACGTTCAGCGATTTTGAATTGCTCGTGGTGGACGACGGCAGCGAAGCACCTGTCGACGCGGAGATCGAGACCCATGCCGATCCGCGCATCCGCGTGATCCGCCAAGCGCATGCCGGGCGGAGTGCCGCTCGCAACCGGGGACTGGCGCTTGCCACTGGGAAGTACATCGCATTTCTTGACGACGATGACACCTATCTGCCCAATAAACTCGCCGAACAGGTGCAGTTTCTCGAGACGAACCCCGGCGAGAGCATTGTGTCTGCGGGTGCTCAATACGTGGACGAAGGGGGCCGTGAGCTGGGGGAGTATGCCCCCTGGACCGACGGACGCATCCTCACCTTTTCCGACGCCATGTATGGCACGCGGATGATCACCAGTACGGTGCTCTTCCGGCGGGGCCTGCTGGACCAAATGGACGCGTGGTTTGACCCGGAAATGGATTTGGCGGAGGACGGAGACTTTTTCCTGAGGCTGCTGTATTGCGCGGGGCAGGCAACGCTGTTGCCGAGCCGGGTAAGCACCTACCGACTGCGCGACGATGATTGCACAGGCGGCGGGCCCAGGGCCAGCGAAGGCTACCGCCGAGTTATTGACAAAGCATTCCGTCTGCCGGATCTGCCGAAGGATGTCGTGAACAATCGCGATCGGATCTACGCCCATCTCTACCTGATCTGTGGATCCCGGGCGTTTGCCGTTCGGGATCCAGTTCACGGTCGGGAACAACTGGAGGCCGCGTTGAAACTGGACGCGGTCTACGTGGAAGCCGAACTGCCTGTGACCCTTGCCCGGTTCGCGGGGTTTCGCTGGAGCGATCCCAGGCGGTACGTTGAGTATGCCTTGGAAAACCTCCCCGCCTCTCTGGCGCCGTTACGCGCTCGAAAGAAAGAAGTCTACCAGGCCTTTCTGCAGCAACAGGCGGCGCCGTTCACAACGGCGAGACACGAAGGATGAACAGATGCCCGAAGTCAGCGTGATCATCCCCACCTATAATCGATCCGGCTTCGTGGTTGAGGCGGTAAACAGCGTTTTGAGTCAAACATTTGACGACTTGGAGGTTGTGGTCGTCAACGATGGCAGTTCCGACGAAACCGCCCGAGTTTTGGAAAATTTCAACGATCCGCGCGTAAAACCGATGCATCAGGCCAATGTGGGGCGCAGCACCGCCCGAAACCGCGGATTTGCAGAATCATCCGGCCAATTCATTGTTTTTCTTGACGACGACGACCTTTTTTTGCCCGAAAAGCTGGAAAAGCAGGTGAATTTTCTGCGAGAAAACCCCGACACAGGTCTGGTGGCCTCGGGCTTCAATTATGTGGCTCACGATGAACAAATTATTCAGACTGCCCACCCCTGGAAGCATGTGCCTGTGCTTGGCTGGCGCAGTTGTATCCTGGAAATTGGCGCGCTCCACCTTTCCGCTGTCTTGGTTCGGCGGTCGGCTGTCTTGAATTTGGATGTTCCATTTCACGATGGTTTGGAAGCATGTGAAGACACGGATTTTTTTGTGCGGCTCAGCCTGACAGGCTGTGAGATGAAATGGCTTCAAGACGTTGTCTGCTCGTATAGACAGCATGCGTCCAACACCATGGGGAGTCTTGGCGGTCCCCGGTATCGGGAAGTTATTGGCTGGCTGCTCCAGAGATGGTTTGCCCGTGACGATCTGCCGCCTGAAATGCGTGCGGAGCAGGCAGAGATTGAAGCCTATTTTGATTTGGTGTGTGCATTGCGCGCCTATGCCCGCGAGGAGATAGAAGCCGGGCAGCGCCTTCTGGTAGCGGCCTTGAAGACCTGCCCGGAATGGGAGACCACGATGTTTCCGGAGTTCGTGGCTCGGTTCGTGGGCTATCTCCATGCAGATCCGCGGATCATGATCGAGCGGGTGTTCGGGAAGCTCCCGGGGGAATATGCCCACCTTGCAGGGCTGAAGCGGGAAGCCTACCGATCGTTTCTCTCAAAGGTAGTCACCGCAGCACAGGATGGGGAGGGCCCGCTGGGTGAGTCTCGCTGAATTGAAGGAAGAGCGGCTGCTGGGCCTGCCGGTATCGCGGGAAGCCGAGGTGCTGCTGTGCGCAGCATCCGTAAGGCCTGCGGCGGAGCGCATTGACCGCCTGCGCGCCCTCCTGACACAAGATTTGGACTGGGATTGGCTTCGTGAGGCCGCAGCGCATCATTGCATAGAATCCATGCTCTATTGGCACCTGAGCAGGGCCGGGCTGGACGCGGTGCCGGAAAACGCCACGGCAGCGCTGAAACAAAGCTATGCCCGCGTTGTGCAGTGCAACATGCTGTTTGTTCAGGAGCTGCTTCATCTGGTGAAGCTGCTGAGCGACGCCTCTATTCCGGTGGTGCCATACAAAGGGCCGCTGCTCGCGAGCGTGTTATACGAAGACCTTGCGCAACGCCAGATGTGGGACCTGGATCTGCTGGTGAAGGAGGAGGATGTTGCGCGGGCGAAGCGGATCCTCCTTGACGACGGCTATACTCAGACCGCGGACCTGACTCCGGAGGAAGAGCAGCGCGTCAGAAAACAGAACGACGAGGAAGTGTTTCACAGCCCGCGTCACGGGCTTGAAATCGAATTGCACTGGCGTCTGATGCCCCCGGCGGTAGGAAAGGCCTCTCCGTCGGAGTTTGTCTGGGAACATGCCCGCACGGAGACGCGGTTTGGGATGCCCATGCTGACCCTGCCGGCAGAACTGCACGCACTGGTCATCTTTCTGCATGCCGGTGTGAAGCATCGGTGGGCCCAGCTCAAATTTCTGGCGGATGCGGCCCGGCTCATGAACCTTCCCGCCGGACTTGACTGGGGTCTCATCTGGCGCGAAATGAACGACCGGAGGGAAAGTCATGTCCTGCTGGTGGGCGCCTGCCTGGCACAGACGCTGCTCGGCGCGCCTGTGCCGGAGATCGTGGCCGCCGGGTTCCAACGTGATGCACGCCTGCGCGCGAGCGTGGGCCTGGCCATTGGGCGGCTCTTCCGTGACGGATTCGGCCTGCCGGGGCTTGAGGAATGGCGCGGTTATACGCGAGCCCTCCATGGCCTCAACATCGACGGACAGCCCGCCTGGACTCCGCTGGGCGAACGCCTGCGCTATGCTCGGTCTGTCCTGACCCCGGAGTATGGGGACAAGTTTTTGTTGCCGGGCTTGCCTCAGGGGCTTTCATTTCTGCACTATGCCGTACGGCCGGTGCGGCTTTTCAGCCGAAATGGGCTGCGCCTGTTCGGCCGGATGCGGTGACCGGGGGTATCGCGACGCATGCTGCTCGGATGTGAAACGGGTCGAATGTGCCATGATTAGTCTGGAAAATGTCACGGTACGCTATCCCATCCCGAAACGCTACCGGGAGCTGCTGCTGCACCCGTTCCGCCGGGCCAGACGGGTTACGGCGCTGGATAATGTGAGCCTTACCATGGACAGCGGCGACCGCATTGCGTTTCTTGGCCCCAATGGGGCGGGAAAGACAACCCTGCTCAAACTCGTCGGCGGTTTGCTCCTTCCGACAGAGGGCACGGTCCGGGTACACGGACTGGATACGGCCGTTGACAATACGGCCGCCCGGCGTTCGGTGGGATTCGTCATGAACGAGGAGCGGAGTTTTTACTGGCGCCTGACCGGGGTGCAGAACCTGGAGTTCTTTGGCGTGCTGGATAACCTGTCGGGCAGGGACTTGCAGCAGCGAATTGACGAATTGATAGAACTCGTGGGCTTGCAGGAGAGTGCCCATCAGAACGTAGCCAGTTATTCGTCGGGCATGCGCCAGCGGCTGGCCATTGCCCGCGGGCTTATGACCGATCCGGATGTGCTCATTCTTGATGAACCCACGCGCACGCTCGACCCCGTGGCCGCCGAAGACCTCGCGCAGCTCATCTCCGACCGCATTCACCGGGACGGAAAAAAGACCCTGTTGATTGCCACGCACCGGCTGGATGAAGTGGCCACCCTCTGCCGCCGCATGTGTGTCATTCAGAAGGGGCACGTGGTGACGATTGACGACGTGGCGGAAATCCAGGGGCGCGATGGATCGCTCCTGGCCTATTACCGCGAGCAGGTGGCGTAGGCCATGCCGGGCACACTCCGAAAAGCATGGGCATTTATTAAACGCGACTTTCAGAGCGAGTCGAGTTATAAGCTCAACTACTTTTTGCATGTGGCTTCTTCGCTCCTGTGGATCGTGCTGTTTTATTTCCTGAGCAGAATCGTCGACTCCTCGCAGGCCAGTCTGGCGAAATACGGGGGCAACTACTTTTCATTTGTGCTGATAGGCCTGGCCTTTTCCCGCTATTTTCAAGTGGCGCTCGGGGTCTTTTCCGGCTCGATTCAACGTGCACAGGCAACGGGATGCCTGGAGGCCATGCTGAGCACCCAGACCTCCCCCCAGGCCTGCGTACTCTTTTCGTCGCTCTATGCCCTCCTGGAGTCGATGGTGCAGCTGGCGATCGTTCTTATTGCGGGCGTGCTCTTCTTTCAAGTGGATTTCACCCAGGCGAATATCCCTGCAGCCCTCACCATTTTCGTGCTGGCCCTGCTTACCTTTGTCAGCCTGGGCGTCATGTCCGCCGCCGGGATCGTTGTGCTTAAGAAAGGCGATCCGGTGGGATGGATCTTGACCTCGGCGAGCATGATCCTGGGCGGCGCGTATTTTCCGATTGAAGTGATGCCGGGATGGCTGCAGGCGATCGCAAAGATCATCCCCGCGACGTATGCGCTGGATGCCCTGCGCCTTACGATGTTGCGCGGGCATGGCCTGGGTGATGTCTCCTCGCAGGTCCTGATTCTCGGCGGGATGGTCCTGGTGTTGCTGCCGGTCAGTCTGAGATTGTTCGATATGGCGGTAAATATTGCAAAGAAAGACGGCACTCTGGCGCAGTATTAATTCAGTTCTGTCTCTGCTTTTCCCCTCCCATGATCCGCCTTGTAATACCGTGACCTGCAGTTGGCTGCGGCAAAAATGGCGTACCCCACGCTGCTGAAAGTGTGTAAGGCGGCCTCTGAAGAAAATTCTGCATTCTTACGCAACGTGCATGGCGCTCCGCTCTGGCCTATAATCCGTGTAATCTAAAACTCGTGGGATTCCGGGGCGCATACCGCAGAGAGAGCATTACGGAAGGATGTGAAACCATGAAACCACAGTCACGCAGGACGTTCATGCAGACCACCGCGGCCTATGCCGGTTTTACCGGACTGGGCCGGCTTGCAGCTGCCGGAGAGAAGCCCATCCAGGGATTCGATGAAACGGCTGCGACCACGCAGGAAGGCGCCGTGTGGACGCCTGTTTCGGACCGCAAAATCCGGGTCGGCATTGTGGGCTATGGGGTATGCCGCTTCGGGGCGGCGTTCAGCTTTCAGGATCATCCCAACGTGGAAGTTGCGGCCGTCAGCGATTTGTTCCCGGATCGGTGCAGCGAGCTGGCCAAAGTGTGCCGCTGCGAGAAGACCTACCCGTCGCTGGAGGAACTGATCAAAGACGACAGCATTGAAGCCGTTTTTGTCGCGACCGATGCGCCGAGCCACGCCCGGCATTGCATCGCGGTACTCGAACACGGAAAACACGTGGCGTCCGCCGTGCCCGCCGTGTTTGGGTCGCTGGAAGACGCCGAGCGGCTCCTCGACGCCGTAAAAAAGTCAGGCCTGCTCTACATGATGTTTGAGACATCAGCATTCCGTAACGACTGCTACGCCATGCGGCAGGTCTACAACGCGGGCGGCTTCGGGCAGATGATCTACACGGAAGGCGAGTATTTTCACTATTCGCCCACGCCGATCGATTCCTACAAAGACTGGCGACTCGGGGCGCCGCCGCAATGGTATCCCACGCACGCCAACGCCTACTATACCTGTGTTACCGGAGGCACTTTTACGCATGTCTCCTGCCAGGGGATGCCCAGCACCCTGGAGCGGTTCCAGTCCGGACGCAATGCCTACAACAACCCCTTCGGCACGGAGGTTGCCTTGTATCAGACCAGCGAAGGCGGCATGGCGCGCATGGTCGAAAGCCGCGACATTCCCGGTTCGCACGGTGAGGTCGGGCGTGTGCGAGGTCAGAAAGGTTCGATGTTCGACATGGCCTATGACGGCCTTGTGGACCTATCGGGCGTCACCTTGGCCAAACCGCCGCTGCCGCCCGGTGTGGAGGCCGGCGGCCACGGCGGTTCGCATGGCTACCTGTGCGAAGAATTCGTCACCGCGATTCTCCAGGAGCGGAAGCCGCTGGTGGATATCGCAACCGCGCTGAATACCACGGTACCGGGCATTATCGCGCATGAATCGGCGCTGAAAGACGGCGAACGGATGAAGGTACCGCAATACCATCTGTAAACGCCGGGAACGGCCGGTCTGGTTGCGAACCACGAGTCTACGGCTGGGTATGCTGGCACGAGTTAGGAGTACCCACGCCGACGATCTTCAATCAATGGGGGCTTTCATGAAGGGCGTACTGACGTTTCTTCTGTGCGGTGCAGCGGCCCTGATGGCGTGGGATGGTGCGGTTTTCGCGGAGTCCGGGGGGGATCACGTGCTGGTCGGTGCGATTCGCTGGGATGCCTGGCACGGCACGGAATCCGAAGTGGGCCTTCTCGTTGAAAAGACGCTCGCTCCGGCCCGCTGGCATTACCGCCTCCCGTTTTTCGGCAGGGTGACCGGCAAAAATGAAGTAGAAGTCCGCGGACATACCCCGGAGATCATGGAGCAGGAGATCGCGTTTGCGCAGCAGGCCGGGATCGATTACTGGGCCTTTGTGACCTATCCGGAAGACCATGCGCTCAGCCTCTCATTGAAGCTCTACCTCGCAAGCGAGCACAAGCATCAGGTCAATTTTTGCGTGAATCTGCAGGGAGGATGGGAGGGCGGCGGCGGCCTGCCGGCCTGGCGCGCTAAGGTCGAACGTTATGTCCGCTACTTCAGCGAAGCGTCGTATCAACGCGTCCTGGATCGCCGCCCATTGGTCTATTTGTATTCCGTGGATGGGCTGGTCGGTCCCGGGCAGTTCGCAGACTGGGAGGAGGCGCGTTCCGCGTTCGATGAGCTCCGCGCCAGCGCTCAGGCCGCCTGCGCCGGTAATCCCTACATCGTGGCGCAGGGCTGGTCCCCGGAGACTCTGAAAGAACAGGCTGCTGCGCTGGGCCTGGACGCTATCGGTGCGTATGCCTCCACGGAAGGCGCCCTGGCTGCACCCTATGCGGAACTCGCGGCACATACCGAGCGGTGGTGGGACCAGTTCAGGGCTACGGGTTGCGAGGTTGTGCCGCTGGTCAGCGCTGGCTGGGACATGCGCCCCCGGATTGAGACTCCTGTGCCCTGGGTGAAAGGCGGCGATATTCGAAAATACTACGACGCGCCATCTCCAGAAGAGCTGGGGAGACACCTGGAAAACGCCATCGCCTGGTGCAGACAGTATCCGGAAGCCGCGCGAGCAAAGGCCGTCCTGATCTATGCCTGGAACGAATTCGATGAAGGCGGGTGGATCTGCCCGACGTTGACGGAAGGAACGTCGAGGCTGGATGCAATCGGACGGGTTTTACGGGATGCCAGGTCTGATTCGTCAGAGGCGGCTCGCGAGACTCCGAAATGACGGCGGACGTCCGTGTGCTTGCCAACGGGCAGGCGCAAGCGGAGCGGCTTGGGAGGCTCGTTGTGCGGGTGGTATCATGGCCTGCGTTGGCGGGGCCGAGGGGTCGACGCGGCTGGTATGCCGGGGGAGCCGTGAACAGGTGGAAAAGGCGCTGGCCATTGCCGAATCCATTCAAGGCGAGCCGGCCTTTCTCGAATAGCGGTGGTTATAGTTCGAGTGGATGTGCCCGCGGCCTGAATAACGCACGCGTTTTCAGTGATTGACACGAAACTTCAGAGGTGTTACGTATGAAAACCTGGCTTGTTCCGTCATTCATTCTCGCGTTTGTCTCGATGGGTGCGGTGGCCGATGATGCGCTCCTTGGCGATCTTCTTCCCCGGCCACAGAAGGTACAAATCCTGCCCGGTCAATGCCTCCTGAACACCGACGAGATGCACATCATGTTGACCGCTCCCGGCGACGAGCAGATCAAGCGGTTGACAGACCGCCTCATCGAATCGTTGATCCGGCTGGATCTGAACATCACGCCCGCGGCGGCTTCAGGCGAGACGTATCTTCTGTATGTCTCGTTTTTTGGGACGCCCGCGCCATTCGCTCCGACCACCGTACTGCCCGCAGCCGCCCGGGACCAGGGGTATGCGCTGACCGTCACTCCGTCCAGCGTGCTAATCGGCGCGGCCTCGGAAAAAGGGTTGTTTTATGGCCTGATGACGCTGGAACAACTGCTTCGCAGTGCACAGCTGAGAGAGCGGACGGCCCTTCCCTGCATGCGCATCCTCGATTGGCCCGCCCTGACCATGCGCGGGTACAGCGAGGATTACGGGCGCGATCAGCTGCCCACGATGGACGAGCATAAACGCGCCATTCGACTCCTGGCGCGTTTCAAAATCGACACCTACCTGTGGTTCATCGAACCCGACCACTTCGTCTATGGGTTCGACCCCGAGCTGGGCCAGGAATACGACCGGTTCCGCTTCGAGGAGATCCGGGAGCTGGTGGCCTACGCCCGGGAATACTATATCGACGTGATCCCAACGGTCGAGCTGCTGGGGCATATGGAGATGACGCTTCGTGAGCCGCGATACCGGCACCTCGCGGAAATGCCTGAAGGAGGCGGCGACTTGTGCGCAACGTCAGACGAAGCCTTCGACCTCGTCCGCAACATGGTCACGGAGATCGCGCCCGCGTTTGACGGGCAATACTTCCACTGCGGCCTTGATGAAAGCTACGCGATAGGGAAGGGGCGCTCCGCCGACGCCGTCAGGGAAAAAGGACTTGAACGCGTTTTCGCCGACTACTACACAAAAATGAACGAACTCGTTAAATCGCAGGGCAAAACCATGATGATGTACGCGGACATCATCCTGAATCATCCCGGCATCCTGGATCTCTTGCCCGGGGACATCGTGCCGATGTTCTGGGACTATGCGCCGCGCGACGTTTATCCGGGGCTCACAACCCTCAAGGAAAGCGGGATGACGTTCACGGCGCTGTCGGGTTTGTGGGATTGGAACAATCTTTATCCCATCTACCCGCCCGCGTTTCAAAATATGGAAACGCTCGCAGCTCAGGCGGCGAACGAAGGCGCCCTGGGCCATTTTGTGAGCAGCTGGGGCGATGGCTATAAGGGGGCGGCGGGCACCAACTTGAGCGAACTTAATTTTTATGGCGTGGCGTATTGCGGAGCCGTCTCATGGAAACCCGAACCCATCGCCCTGTCAGAGTATTCGAGCGCGTTTATCACCCAGTTCTATGGTGTCCGGGACGAGGACTTCGCCTCGGCGCTGACCCGGATGGCCCGCTGCCAGGGTGAAGACCTGAGCCACACCTGCCAGGCGCGATTTATGTTCCATTGCGACCCGGCTGAAGCGGTTTGGAGCATGGCCGGCGCCAATGAGGAGACGCTGCTGTTCTGGAATACACTCGGCACGGAAACGCGGGCCGTTCACGAAGTCCTCGGGGCGGTCCAAGCGGCGGAAAACGCCGACTATGTGCGCTCGATAGACCTGGCTGCCCGGATGTTGAACACGTCGGCAGAGATGGCCCTTGCCTTTCACCGCATCGGCGCCGCGATGGAACAGGCCGAATATGATCGGGAAGAAGCTGCTGCCGCGTTGGAATCTCTTGCCCGCACGCACGGCGCCCTGTGGGATGAATACGAAGCGGTAGGGCGGGCAACCAACCGGCCGATTAACCTGAACCATATCGGCCGCGTCTGGTCGGGAACGACCGAGGGGCTCAGCGCGCTCGCCGCAGAAGTCCGCGATGGCCGCTTTCCCGCACCCGTCCTTCCGGGACCGCAGGTCGCCTTCAATTTCGACGGAGCGGGCCAGGATGCCTGGCGGGATGCTTTGGGCACCGGCCTGGAGCTTGATCCTGCAGCCGGGGATCCGCCCGTATCGCTTGAATCCGGCGGACCGGGCGGAAGCGGAGGCTACCTGAGCCTGCAGCACGGCGCCCGCTGCGAAGTGGTCGATTCAAACCGCATCCTGGATTTTCGCACGGCGCCGTTCGTCGTGGAGGCCTGGGTCCGGCATCGCGGCCAGCAGGAACAGCAGTATGGGGCGACGATCTTCAGTTTCGGTATCGGCGGGGGTTGGCGTCTCGGCATCAACCACCTGGGCGAAGTCCTGTTTACCTTGTACGGCATTGGCGAACGGGCCGGAACCCAATCCATTGTCCCGGCTGATGGCGAATGGCACCACGTCGCGGTAAATTTCCACCATTGCGGCCAGATCGACTACTACATTGACGGGGCCTTGACCGACCAGCTCGAACTCAAAGGCTATCCGCACTCGCCAGGCAACCCGCTGGTTCGTGTGGGCAATGAGATCGCCTTGGTAACCCCCTTTGAAGGCGACATCGACCGGATCCACATCGGCGTGGGCATCATCGGCCCCGAAGATCTGGACTCCAAACCCTAAGCACCTGGGCCGGGGTTTGAAGATGTCTTGTCCATTTCCAGGGGAACGAGTGCGGATTACTTTCTGTCGGTGAAGCGGCAGCGAAAAATCTGGACTTCTCCCCGGGCCTGGGATAGAGTAAAAATGATCCTTGGGCGGCATGCGGGATGTAGACTGGACTGGCCGCTGGGCAGGGTGGAGTTGCGGGCCCATTCTCCGCGCAACGGATAGGGGAATTTTCCGATGAAAACGTTTCCGAAACTCTCCGGATGTCTGGGCATGAGCCGCCGCGGTTTTCTGGCATCGGGCTGCGCGGCTTGTCTGGGCGCGACGATGTGTACGCCGGCGAAAAGCGCGGCTGCAGCGGCCAGAACCGCCGAAAAGATGCGGATTCGGACCATTTATTCGCTTCATGCGGAGGTGCAGCCCGGACCTGACTGGCCGAACGTCGGTTATGACTTTCGTCCGCAGATGGAGCGTATCAACAGCGAGCTGGCCGCGGCATTTCCCAAATATGAGTTTTTGCCCACCCTGGCCACGGGCCCGGAACAGGCGCAGCAAATCCTCGAGGAAGACGCCTCCGGCAAGATCGATGGCTACATCGTCTATCAGATGAACTGCTGGAACCAGGTCGTGCAGACCATCGCGACCTCCGGCAAACCCGTTTTGTACGCCGATTTCCAGTATGCGGGCAGCGGCGGATTCCTGGTCTATACCGCGGCTTTTCTGCGCAACAGTACGCCCAACGTCGGGTTTGTCGCTTCCTCGGACATGAAAGATCAGATCGCGGCCGTCCGGTGCTTCGACGTGGTGCGGAAGGGCGGTTCCCCGGCGGATTTCGCCGCGGCGACGGCGCGGGCGCGTATCAAGTCGACGCCCAAGCCGGGTCGGCTGACGTGCAAAGGTGATCCCATTGACTTTTTGTCGCCCGAGGATTGTCTGGCCCGCATGAAGGCGTCGCGGATCCTCGCCGTGCGTGATCAGGAAGCGGGAGACGGCGGGGAGTTCATGGGGATACCGATCACGCGGGTGGCTTTTGCCGAGGTCAACGAGGCCTGGGCCAATGCGGACAGGGACGAAGCGCGCGCCATTGCCGATCGATGGGAAAAGGACGCCGCAGTAATCGAGGGCGTGTCGCGGGAGACGCTCGAGACTTCGGCCGCCATGTATCTGGGCCAGAAGGCCGTGCTCAAAAAATACGGCGCGAATGCGATCACCATCAACTGCCTCGGCGGATTTTATGGCGGCCACATCCACGCGTATCCGTGCCTGGGATTTCATGAGCTGAACAACGAAGGCCTGATCGGCGCGTGCGAGTGCGATATCCCCTCGACAGCGACGATGGTGACGTTCTCGGCCTTGACGCAAGGGCGGCCCGGCTATATTTCCGACCCGGTGATCGATACGGCGAAGGGCGAGATCATTTATGCCCATTGCGTCGCCTCGAACCGGCCTTTTGGCCCGCAGGGTCCGGCCAATCCGTTCGAGATACTGACCCATTCCGAAGATCGCCAGGGCGCGTCCGTCCGCTCCATTTTCCCGCTGGGTTACATGACCACCTCCCTTGAACTCTCCTCCGATCGCAAGGAAGTCCTGTTCCACCAGGGGAAAGCGGTCGAAAACGATCGGAACGATCGCGCCTGCCGGACGAAGCTGGGCGTGAAACCTGTCGGGGATATCGAAAAACTGTTCTCCATGTGGGATCAGTGGGGCTGGCACCGGGTCACCTTTTACGGCGATCTCAAGGAACCGGTATTTGCGCTTGCCGATGCGGCCGGATGGAAGGTTGTCGAGGAGGCTTGAACCCCCTCACTGCGCGGGTAAAAAAAGGCGGGCGCGGCGCTCAAAGAAGGCCGCGCCCGCTTCTATTTGCGAAACAGCCAGAGCGCGAGGTTCAGGAGCAGCGTGAGCACAGCGCTGATGACGAGGCAGGTCACCAGGGGAAGGTGAAACGACGAATGCCTGCCCTCGACGTGAATGTCGCCCGGCAGGCGTCCCAGGGGGAGCCCGCTTTTCGCGAGCAGCCAGATCGCGCCCCCAACAACGATAAGCCCGAGGCCAGATATCACGAGCCATTTTCCGATGGAAGCAGCGTCCATATCGTGTCCCTGTTGTCCAGCGTAGGTGCCTGGAATTAACAGGTGAAACGCACGGTGCTCAGGGCATGTGGGGGGATCTCCACGGCAAATTGCTTGCCACCATCGCCAAGCGCCAGTTCCGCCTGCGCCTCTTCGTTTAGGTTGCAGGTATGGGCAGTCTTCAGGCTCTGCGCGAAGACGACACTGGCTTCCGCGGGGGTTGTGCCCGGGTTCCAGAGCCGCACGATGCCGCCGTTGCGATCCGCGGCAGGTTTCAGTGCGGTGACCACGGCGCGCGCGCTCTCCACTCGGCAGAAGGAGAAGGTCCCGGGCAGAGCGTCCGCCTGATGGCTGCGGATGGGCGTTTGTGCTTCCTGCACGGTCCGCAGGGCCGCAACAGGGTTGAACGGCGCAGCAAACGGATAGAGGAGATACTCAAAATCCATCGGTTCAAGAAGCTGGCCGTCGGGTTCGCCGGGCGTGCCGATGGTCTGGTACGTTGACCGGAACAGCGTCAGGGCAAGCACGCGCTGCGAAGTCCGGGTGACCTCGTATTCGTGAAGGCCGCGCGGGCACAGCACGGCGAGCCCGCCTTCGGCATCCTGAATGCCGAAAAGGCCCGTGAACGCCGTTTCCGGATTGACGCGTTCGTGCCATTCCGCAGTCTCCGGCGGCGGATCGATTACCCGTTCCACGATCGCAAACGGGGTCTCGGCAAATGACGTGTCGGTCGCGATGGGGGTGGGGAAAAGCACACGCAAACGGTGGTCCTCGACGGTGTTCTCGACGCGCGTGCGCACCCGAACGTATGGAGTGTCCTTGTCGATGTACACCCGGTCGGTTATGCGCAAGGCGATGCGGTCGTCAGCGCGCCAGCGGGTGGCTTTATCGACCATCCGCGGCAGATGCAGCTCGCGTTCGATACGAAATACCGTGCGGAGCGGTCCGTCTTCATCCACGGCCACCGACACGTTGTTCCCCGGGGTCTTGAAGACGATGTCCTTGACGAGCGGGCCGCGGGTCCAGCCGTCGCCCCAATCGCCGGTATCTTCATACATGAAGAGCGGGCCGTAGGTCTTCCCCGAGGCCTTTTCCGTCAAGGATGCGGTGCCGTCAGATTGGAACGAGAGCTCAATGTGTCCGTTATCCGCCGTGAGCATTCCGGTCAGGAGCGTGCCGGTATTGCGGGTGGTGGCTGCTTCGGTGGGCTCGATCTTGATGCCCGTATAACCGCAGGCCGGCAGCGTCAGCTCCGCGGCCACGTGATAGACATCGCCCTCGAAATTGGTGTAGCGCCCGTTATTGCGGATCCGCTTGGACAACACGCCGTGCTCGATGCGCGCCATCTGGAACGGTATGGGCGTGCCGTCCGCCGTGAGGAGCCGGAAGCGGTTGACCCGCTCGCCGGTGACGAGGCCGTCAACATATTTCGGGGCATAGTCCGCGGGGAACGGCAGTGCTAGTTCGAAGACGCCGTGGCGTTCATGCGGCAGTGGATTGTGGAGCACGGTGTTGGCCAGGGCTTCGGGGGAATCGCTCGCGCCGCCGATGTCCGCGACGATGCGGCGCACCAGCCCGTCTGCCAGCATCCGGCACTGATCGAACCGGTACCGCATGTCGCGGTGTACCTGGTCGAGGCTGCAGCCGCAGATGGAATCGTGCGCATGGTTTTTGATGAGGTACTCCCAGGCCAGGTCGATATACTGGAGGTTGGGTTCTCCACCCTTCATCCGGGCCATGAGCGCGGCCGGTTCGGCCCAGCGTTCAAGCAGGGCCTGGCATTCGTCGTTCGCTTTTTTGAGCGGGTACCGCGAGGAAAGGGTGTGGACGATGAGGTACTGGCCTCCGCGGCCACTGGTGCGGCAGGGTTCGCGCAGTTCACCGGTCCGTTCGGGCAATTGCTCCGCACACGCCACCATCTCCCGCCCAAATTCTTCCAGCGAGGTCCAGATGAACTCGACATCCGGATACAGGTCCTTCAGCTTGCGCAGGATGGCTACACTCTGTTCATCTGCGGGGTAGTGGTCAATGGCGTCGAGCAGGAGCGCCAGAGGAACGTTGGCCCGCTCGCGTTCTTCTTGAAGGTATGGCCCAAAATGTTCCAGGACCAGCTCGTCGGTCAACTGGTTTTTCTCCAGCAGGTTACGGAATTTGAAGAGAAATGGGGCATAACTGCCGTCGTCGCGCAGTTTGAAGGTGGGCATCCGGCTTCCGTCAGGAGCGATCCACATGAACAGCGCGGGATAGTTCTCATCCTGCGCCCCGCGCCAACAGATGCCGGCCTCCAGGCCGAGACCGCGCATCACCATGGGCAGCGCGGCAATATGGCCGAACTGGTCCGGCGTATACGCAAAACGCATCGCAGGCACGCCGAGCTGGCGGCAGACCGCCCGGCCTTTCATGACGTTGCGGATATAGCTTTCCGCGGAGACGAGCCATTCGTCCGGAAGCACATACCAGGGCCCCGCGAGGATACGCCCAGCGCGCATCTGCGCCACAAGCCGGTCGCGATTCTCAGGCCGCACGCGGAGATAATCTTCGAGGACAACCGCCTGGCCGTCCAGGTGAAAACACTTGTATTCGGGCTGGCGTTCCAGCAGGTCGAGCAGATCGTCGACCAGTTCAACGAGCCACATGCGGAATTCCTGAAACGGCTCATACCACTCGCGATCCCAATGAGTTCCCGGACAGTAATAGGCGCGCATTCGAATTACCTTTCGTTTCCGGCCACGCGGCCGGTTGTGAGGGGGTGGCGGCTGGGAGATGCTCCTGCCGCGCTCAATACAGAATACGGCACGACGGAAGTGCTTTGCGAAGCTCTTCCAGGCCTTCCATCGTGACGTTTGTCTGGCGAATATCGAGCTCTTTAAGTCCCGTCAGCCGTTTGACAGGCCCGAGCTTCTTGTCGTCGATCTTCAGGCTCCACAGGCTCAGCACTTGGATATCATCCGCGTTGAGTTTCTCAAGATGTTCGAGCCGGCGCGTGTGCATCTGAAGTTTGACGTCGTAGCCGGGGGGGATTCCGAGTTTGCCCCGGGCCTCTGCCGCGCGTTCCCAGGGTTCGCGTTCCAGGGCGCCTGTTTTGCGCAGGGAGATCTCGCCGAGGCTTTCATCGCCCGGAAACTCGATCGTCCGGGCCAGCGTAGTGCCGAAAATCGGCCGGACCGGCTTCTCAGGCGCGGGTTTTTCCGCCTTTGGGGCTGGCTTTTCTGCCGGTTGTTCTACCGGAAGGGTCTCGGCGCCCTCTTCCTCGGCGGCCGTGTCCTGGCTCTCCCGTTGTCCCGCAGCGCTCTTTTTGCTGAAATCAAAGCCGCGCAAAAGCTCGTCGGTGTAACTCGCCCCGGCCTTGAGCCCTTCATCGAAGATGGAGAGGCTGACACCCGTGAATATGTACGGATCCGTCTGCGCCAGGACTTCCTTCATCGCCCGGGCGGCTTCCTGGAAATTGGTGTTCTCCAGTTTTTCGCGCATCTGTGCTACTTTGTCCCGTTCTTCGAGGGTGCTTGCCTCCTCAGCGAGGGTATTTACGGCGGCTTTGGACTGGGCTTCCATCACCTCCGCCAGCTGTGCGGCGTCCATTTCAGACAAGGTCTTAAGCTGCTCGATCGAATCCATATGCTGTATCTGCGACGCCAGAGATTCGACCGGGTCGCTTTCGACTGGCATGGGCGGGAGCGGTTCCGCGGCTGCGGTTTCGTCCTGGGCTTCCACGGAGAGAGGGGCATCGCCAGGGGGGGCGGCCGGGAGCTCCAGACTCTGCTCCACCGGGGTCGAGTCAGCTGCAGCCGGAGGCTCGAGAAAGCCCTCTTCCTGCGGCAGGGGCAACTCGGGTGCTGGCATCTCTTCGCCGGTCTCTGATGCCATCTGCTCTGCCTGGTTCAGGGGCATGGAAGGCTCAGGGCTGGCTTCGTCTCGATTTCCGCTCCGTACGATGACGACCATCACCGCGGCGAGGAGCAAGGCCCCCATCAGGCCGAATCCCACGAGGTTGGTGGTTCTGCGGTTGCTGCGCGCCAGGTTGTACTGGGGCGGCGTAGCGTAGGAAGGGATCATGTCCTGATCCGGCAGGAGAGGGGTCGGGGCAGCAGCGGTGTCGTCCTCTGTTGTGGGCAGGGGCGGCGGTCCCGCGGGGGCTACCGCGAGCGCAGCTTTCAATTGCTCGCCCCGGGCGTCTCCGAGCGCCGTGAGCCGATCGCAGAGCGCCACGGATTCCTGAGGCCGGTTGAGCACGCCCAGCACTCGTGCCTTGAAATACAGGATGTCGCGTGTGTTGGGCGCCGCGTTGTCGAGCTGTTCCAGGAGCTGGAGTGCCTGCTCGTACTGTTGTGCCTGAAAAAGGGCCGCCGCCTGCTGAAATGCCTGTGTGATCTCTTCAGTGTTCATCGTGTTTCAACCACCTTGGTTTCAGGCAACAAAGGTTGCGCCGGCCGGCCCACCGGCCTGCGTTGGACACGCTCTATCGACTCATGGTAGGCCAATGCAGGCTGTGGATTCAAAAAAAAGGAAAATTGTGCTCTTTGAGTGAAAACACGGCAAGCGGCCGGGAGCCCACGTCATTTTTCCTATTGGAATGCCGGTTCCGGACGCCCTGGGAAGCGATGCCGGCGAACGGTCCCGTAAGCCAGAGCATTCCCTCAGGCTCTAAACGGCCGTTACCGGCGCGAGGCGCTGCAGCGGTTGAAATCGCGCGTTGCCGTACCTACAATGCCGCCGCGGTCCGCTCCGGCCGCCGGGCAGAAGGGTTTTCGCAGGATTGACCACCACGACCATGGCTGCTACCCGGAAAGAACTGTGGCTTGCCGTTGAAGGCGGAGGCAGTAAGACCCGGCTGCTGCTTGCGGATACGGAGCGCAAGATCCTGGCCCGCGAAGTCGGCGGCACTTCCTCCGGATTGTACGTCCAGGCGCCGGATTACGATGCGTACGCTGCGCGCATGCGTGCCCTGCTGCAGAATATCCTGGCTACCGTTGATGCGGTCGAAGGCCGTGTTACGGTTGTTGGACTGGCCGCGCCCATGGTGAAGGAACTGGTGGCCAGGCTGGTCCGCGAGATCCTGGGTGATGTGGCCATCGTCATCACGTCCGAGGCAGCCGTCGCGCTGGCCTGCTATGATCTGCGCGCGGGCGTCAGCCTGGTGGCCGGCACCGGCGCGAGCTGCGTCGCCCTGAACGAACAGGGAGAGGGCGCGGCCTGCGGCGGTTTCGGGCCGCAGTTCGGCGATGAGGGCAGCGGCTACTGGCTTGGCCGGGAAGCCATCGCCGCGGCGATGCGCGAAAAAGACGGCCGGGGCCCGAAAACCGCGCTCAGCAGCGCGCTGTGTGCGTTTTACCAGATCGGGCATATCATGGAGATCTACACGTTCCGGGACCCGGGCGGCCACGTGTCCGGACCGAAAGTGGCGTCCTGCGTGCCGGTCGTGTTTGAGACAGCCCGCGCAGGCGATGCGGTCGCGCGGGCCGTGTGCCGGCGCGCGGGCCATGCCCTGGGGCACACCGTTGTTGCGACGGTCAAACGCGCGGGCATCGTGGAACGGCCCGTCCCCGTCGTGTTGACGGGCGGCGTGTTCAACGGAGGCGCGCTGCTCCTGACCCCGCTCAAACGGGTACTCCGCCGAAGTGGTATAGAGTTCCGCGTATTCCCTGTGGTGACGGAGCCCGGGGAGGCCATATTCAAGATAATCGAACGACAGCGCCAGGGAGTTTTCTAATGGGATATCTCGACGATTTCTTTGCGGCGGCGAACAGTGTGTTTGAGAAGATTCGAACGACTCAGCGGTCCGCCATAGAAAGCGCCGCGGAGGCCATTGCGGCCAGCCTGGCCGATGGCGGGGCCGTGTGCGTCATGGATACGGGCCACATGCTGAAACACGAAGCCTTCAACCGCGCTGGCGGGCTGATGGCGCTGGCCCCGTTCTCTTATGCGCTGGACGTCGAGAACCCCCTGACGCAGCGGACAGAAGCGCGCTCCGAAGAAGAGAACGCGGAATTTGAAGCCCGGCTCGTTGCCCTTGCACTGGATCGCAGCCTGCTTGCCTCCGGCGACGTGCTCATCATCAACTCCAATTCCGGGCGGACGCCCAACGTGATCGAGACCGCCCTGCAGTGCCGCGAACGAGGCATTGTCACGATCGGGATCTCGTCGTCCGAGCAGATGCGTGGATGTACCGCCGCCCATCCATCCGGTAAAAAACTCTTCGATGTGGTGGATGTGGCCCTCGACAACTGCGCACCGTTCGGCGATGCCGCGGTAGAGGTGAAAGACAACGAAAAGATGTGCCCGATGAGCGGGATGGCCGGCGCGTACTGCCTGTGGGCTGTGCATGCCGAAGCGGTCGAACGATTGCAGGCGCGGGGCATCAATCCGACCATTTTCCGCAGCGTCCACGTCAGCGGCGGCGGATTTGTCGAAGAGCAACGGAAAAAGTTCCTGGAGCGGGGCGTTTGACTCTCTGGGTCCCGGCGCCCGCTCCCGGTGAAGGTTACGCATACCGGCAAGGTGTAAAGGCAGGGGGATTTCATGGCGGACAACGCACGCAAAAAGACCGTTCACATGATTGGCCACGGGCACATCGACCCGACGTGGCTGTGGCGCTGGACCGAAGGCTACGAAGAGGTCCGCGCGACCTTTCGCAGCGCTCTCGAACGCATGAACGAAACACCGGATTTCCGGTTTACGGCGAGCAGCGCCTGTTTCTATGCATGGATTCGAGACTGCGAGCCGGCCATGTTCGAGGAGATTCGCCGGCGCGTCAACGAAGGGCGCTGGGAAATCGCCGGCGGGTGGTGGGTGGAGCCGGACTGTAACCTGCCCGAAGGCGAATCGTTTGTGCGTCACGGCCTGTATTCGCAGCGCTTCCTGCAGCGCGAATTCGGTATTCGGGCGCGCGTGGGATTCAATCCTGACAGCTTTGGACATGCAGGCACTCTGCCCCAGATCTACAAAAAGATGGGGATCGAGTACTACGCCTACATGCGTCCCGACGCAACGCGCGAAATGGATTACCCCGACGGCACGACGTTCTGGTGGGAGGCCAAGGACGGTTCCCGCATCCTGGCGTGCAATCTGCAGGAATCCTATAACGCCGATCAGGAAACCCTGGAGCGGATCGCCCGGATCGCCGATTCCCCGCATTTGAATCCCGGCCAGACCCATGTGCTCGCGTTTTACGGCGTGGGCAACCACGGCGGAGGGCCCACCAAACGCGCGATCGGGCATATACTCGAAGCCCAGCGCCGCCCGGATATGCCCCATACGCTGTTCTCCACGGTGATGGATTATTTCCAAGAGTTTTTGGCCGCATCCGCGGACGATTCCATCCCCGTGATTACCCGCGACCTGCAGCATCACGCACGGGGTTGTTACAGCGTCCACACGGAGGTTAAACGGATAAACCGCCGGGCGGAACATGCGCTGATGATCGGGGAGCGTCTGGCCGCCATGGCGACTCTGCTCGCGGGACATCCATTTCCGAAAGACCGGATCGAGAAGGCGTGGCATTACGTGCTGTATAACCAATTCCACGACATCCTCGCTGGGACCAGCCTGGAGTCGTCCTATGAGGATTCGCGGGATCAGCAGGGTGCTGCGCGCACGGCGGGCATCGAGATCGCCAACGAAGCGCTTCAGGTGATCGCCAGCCGGATCGACACAACCGCGGAGGGCAATACCGTCGTTGCGTTCAATCCGCTGCCCTGGCCGGTGAAAGAAACCCTCGTAGCGCCGCAGAACGCCGCGCGCACGCTTGACGAACCGCTGCACCTGGCCGATGAACACGGACAGCCCATGCCCGTGCAGGCCGTGCCCGGTGAGCGCATCGGCCACGTGAATTACAGCTTCACGGCCGAGCTGCCGGCCTTTGGTTATCGCTGCTTTCATTTCCGGTCAGGCGCAAAAACACCGGAGCTTTCCGGCATGCTTGAATCCGGGCGCGATTTTCTTGAAAACGACAGGTGGCGCCTCGAGTTCGATCCGTATGGCGGGCATCTCTCACGGCTGTTCGACAAGACGCATAGTATCGAGGTGTTGAACAAAGGCAATGTCCTCGCGGCGATGGTTGATTCGTCGGATACCTGGAGCCACGGATACGACGAATTCCGCGTGGAAGCCGGGCGCTTCGGCAACGCATCTCTCGTGCTGCTGGAGAAAGGCCCCGTGCAGGCCACGGTGCTCGCCACTTCGTCATATGGCCGCTCGCAGGCCGAGACTCGTGTGACCTTGTACCGCTCAACCGACACGATCGAGTGCCGGTTCCGCATCAACTGGCAAGAACGCTATACAATGCTGAAACTCGGCTACGAAACCCGGATCGAGGGCGGAGAGGTCTGGTGCGACACGGCCTACGGCATGCAGGATCGACCGGCCAGCGGAACTGAAGAACCCTGCCAGAAATGGATCGACCTCACGGGGACGATCGAGGGGCAGGCGTACGGGCTGGCCCTGCTGAACGACGCCCAGTACGGGTTTGACGTGCGCGACGGGGTGCTCCGGCAGACCCTGCTGAGGAGTCCCGCCTATGCTCACCATGATAACGGCCGTGTCGACGCGTCCTATCCCTGGCCGATCATGGATCAGGGCTGGCACCGCATGCACTTTCGCCTGGCGCCTCATGCCGGGGCCTGGCAGGACGCGCGCGTGCCGCGGAAAGCCTGGGCGCTGAACGAACCGCCGGCCGTGCACATCGAATCGGCGCACCCCGGCACCCTTCCGCTTCACGCGGCCTTTATGGAAACGGACGCGGAAAATGTTATTCTGACCGTCTTGAAATTCAGCGACGAAGGCGGCGATCTGATCGTTCGCGGTTATGAGACGGATGGCGTGGGCGCCGAGGTCTGTATTCGCTGGCCACATCTGCGGACAGAAGTCACGACTCATTTCGCGCCGCACGAGATCAAAACCCTGCGCATCACCCCCGGCACCTGGGAGGCGCGCGAGGTCAACTTTCTGGAAGAGTGACGGGTGCGGCTCAACAACTACCCAGACAGTGAGTGTCTCCAATGAATCTGGAAACGATTGAACAGCGCGTGCTCAGTTATTTGAAACAGGTGCGCAACCCGCTGGTTCCGTTTGAAGACCTGCTCGAGCATCTCCAGCGCGATGAACTCCTGGAGACTTTCACCGAGGCGGAACTGCTCGCCTTTTTGCGCGCCCATGAATTGTTTGAAGTCGTGGAACCCATTCAGTTTGGCGCGCAGGAACTGCAGGAAGCCGGCCTGGCCGGCGCGGAAGCGCAGCTGATGCCGCACGTAATCCTTACGACCCGGGTGCCTACGGAACGGCAGATGGCGGAACAGATGGCCCGTCAACTCGAGGCGCTCCTGGAGTCCCTGAACGATGCCATGAAATCGGCAAAAGAATCGGCGCAGTCGGCCCGGGTGCAGGCGCTCATCCGCCTGGTTGACCGGGCGAACGAACTTCAGAAACGCGTGGCCCGGTTCGTGTGATTCTGAATACCGGGCGGCCCGCCGCTGGATTCAGGCGGCCTGCGTCTGGCCCGCGCCATGCGCGTCGTTAAACCAGGCTCCGGCCTTCGAAGTCGCCGGGCGAAGGTACGCCGGTCCAGGCCAGCGCGGTGGCGCCAAGGTCGCGGATGTCGGGTTCTTCAAGCGCCAGGTACTGATTGGCGAAGAGCATTCCGGGGATGCGCGTGTAGTTGGCCGCGACGTGATCGCCGCTCCATTTGTCGAGGTTGGGAATCAGCAACTCTTTCGGGATGGCGCCTTTGGCGGCGCTTTTCGTGTTTTGGTATCCGCGGGCATAGCCCAGAGAGATGTCCGGCGCGTCGTACAAGGCGGCGCCGCTGTACACGTCGCGTGAATACAGCTCGTCAAAGATAGGCTGGCCCGTATCCGGGTCGGTGACCGCGAGCAATTTCTCGCGCAGTTCCTGTATCAGTGCGTCGGCCTGGTCGGGCGGGACGATGCCGTGGCGCTCCCGGCCCTGAATGTTGAGATACATCGAGCTGAGCCCGATGGCGTATGCACGCGTGCGTGACCAGTCGAAATCCAGCAGAAAGCCTTTTTCGCCGACTGCCGTCGCGGGGTCGTCCTGGCCCTGTACGGCGGCATAACCGTTGCGTACGAGCCAGGTGTTGATATTAAATCCCTTGCGGAACGTCTCAAATCCGTGGTCGGACATGACAATAAACAAATCGTTTTCGCGAAGCTTCGGAATCACTTTCCCCACGATTTCATCCATTTTCTCGTAGGATCGTTCAAGGGCGTCTCCGAAAAGTTCCGCCTCTTCCGCGTCATACAGCGGATGTTCAGGGTCGCGGTAGCGCCAGAACATGTGGGCGATGCGATCGGTCGCGGTCCATGCTGAGATCAGAATATCGAAATCGTCGCGGTCCAGTTCATCGAGCGTGAGCATGGCGCGCCAGTCCATGGTGCGCAGGGCGTCTTCCATGAAAGCCGCTTCGGTCAGCTCACCTTCGCGCAGGGCGTGGGTTTCGTGCGCCCAGCCCAGGGTCTTGAACAGGCCGTACCGCTCCGCCAGCTCGCTGGTGAATTCATCGGGACAGCTCATGGGCGCGTAGGGGGCGTGGGGATGAAACTGGAAGGCCGACATATACAGCCGCACCCGCTCGCCTGCTTCCATGAGATAGAAGCGGCTTATGGCCCGCACGATGTATTCTCGAGCGGGTTCGAATGTCCACTCCAGCCATTCGGACCACGCCCCCTCCGTCAGAGTGACCGTGTTGTCTTGAGACGAAATGGTCAGGGTACGGGCGACGCGGTTCACGGTGAATTTGAGCGGCAGGGTGGTGTCTTCGGAGCGTTCGCGGCGCGCGCCCTGGCCGCCTTTGGGAATGCGGGCGCCGCGTACGTCCACTGTGGCCTTGTTATCGACAAATTCAAGGAGGTATCGCGTGCCGCCGGGGACATCCTCCTGGAGTTGTTCAGGGGTGTACGCATCGGAAAACGCCGAGAACGAGTTCTGCGAGCCCCGGATTTCGGGCACATCGAGCCCGCACAGCATTTTGCCATGCTCAAGGTGGTCTGCGGGAAAGGCATACGGCACATTGAACAGCTTGCAGCGGACACCGGCGCGGTCGGCCACCACCCAGAACGGATCGCCTTTGCGGAACCCCACGGCTTTCGCCCGCTCAGTGACCGTGCCATCGTGGCGCTTCGACGGGTGGAGGATCTTGGAGGTGCCGATCTCGGGCAGATGCGTGGCCGGATTTCTGCGGATGAAATCGTAGATCCCGTGGCCGCCGGGGTTTTTGCAGGTCGCGAATGAGTTCCAGGCCGCCGGAGACTGCGGGGGAATGGTTGAGCGCAGGCGTGTGAATGCGCCGTTGTCACGCAACTGCGTGAGATGGGGCAGACGGCCCGCATCCATCATCGATTCGACGATCGTGGGTTCCACACCGTCGAATCCGAGAATGATCACCCTGCCGTTCTCCCGGGGAGACTGGGCGGCAGATGGAGCCGGGGTTTCCGGTTCGGTGCGGGCCGGCGCCTCGGCCGGGCCGGATTTCTGCTGGCCGCACGAGAGCGCCCCGCTCGCGGCGGTCAGGGCTCCCGCAGTGAGGAAATGGCGCCGGGAAAGTCTCCTTCGCATTGCGTGGCTCCCCTGCAAGTGACTGATTATGCATTAGTTATCCTGAGTAGACGGAACAGAGGCCCGAGAGAGCTTATTCCAGCTCTCGCGTTGCGCGCAGGTAATACTCAGGAGACTATATCGATGCGGTGGCGCCTTCGCAAGTCGCTGTACAGCGTCCGGGACCGGACGCTGGGGAGGACGCCCGGTCCCGGGGGAGGGAAGGGTCCAAAGTGGGGAACTTCAGACCTGGTCATGCGCCACAGTAGGCCGATTGGGATCGTGTGGGTATGAAGCCTCAACTTTCATCTCATTAGACACGCAAGTGTGATGCCAAGTTTCATTGCTTTTGGCAACTCGATGCCGCGTGTGCGCTTAGACCGCTGGAGCGCATTTTCATGAGTTTCGCACACCGCATATCGGGTATTTTACCCTGATCTGGCCATTTATGCGCTTCAAATGAGGTACTGCCGATGCTGGGAACCGCCTTATCCCTGCACCAAAATTGTAACATATTGCGGGGGCTTTTTGCTTGATCGGGCAATGGCTCGGGCGCCATTGATTTTATTGTATTTAGAGCGGGATGACCGATCCAGGTCGCCTCCGATCGCTCAGGCAGCGGTCGGAGAGGGGGCGCCTGCAGCCAGCATCACCTCTTCGGGCGCCAGTTCGAGCACAAACCCCCGTTTTGGAACGGTGCGGATCAGTTTCGTGCGTGCGGGGAGCACGTTTTTGACCCGATCGAGGATTTTGCGCTTCTGAAAGTGCATCTGGTTGGGTTCGACGACAGTATCTCCCCAGACCGCCTCGTAAATCCGGTCATAGGGGACACATTCCCCCGGGGTTTCCGCCAAGATGCGAAGGAGCCGGTATTGTTTGTCCTGGAGCCGGACGATCTGCCCGTCGAGCGTGACCTGTCCGGGGTGGCGCTCATCAACAATGAGCACGGGCGGAGGCGGGCTGGCATCAGAGCCGGGTGCCGCGTGCTGAATTTCCCGTTGCGCCCAGGTTTTGAGGACGCGGGCGTTTGCAGTGCCGGCCCAGCGCGCCACCTGGGCTTCGGTCGCGGCGTGGAGCGCCTCTGGGGAATCGAGGCGCTGCGCCTGCAATGCCAGCAAGGTGTTGCGATCGACGCCTTTCAACCGGAGCCGGGCGATGGGCAGCAGCTCGTCGCGGACGCCCCATTGCACGCGCTCTGCGAAGGTGAGCAGGCGTTTGATGAACGGCTCCTGCGCGCCGAACGCCGTGGCGATCGCCGCCGTGGCGTCGATGAGCCAGCCGAGCTGATCCGCCGTGGCGAAAATCTGCCCTGAGAACACGCGGAACGCCTCTTCGATGTCGTAGAGGCTGGCCTGGTCCATCCACTCCAGCATGACGAGCGTCGCCTTGATAGCCCGGACTTCCTCGAAAAACGGCATGAGGTCGCAATTGCGCAGGCGGTTGAGCGGCACGTCCGCCGAGAGATCTTCGTCCAGGGTGAGACGTTTGAGGCGGCCGGGATAGTCCGCGTGGTCGTATTCCCGGGTGGTGAGGGAGAGATAGGGGCCGCGGGCGTCGGGGGTGAGCGCCATTGCGAGCAGGAGATCGATCGCGCTCCAGTGGCGGGTTTCCGATTCCCGAATCCAGGCGGCCAGTTGCAGTCCAGTGGCGATGGTGGTCCCTTTTGCCGTTACAGCGAGCCCGAAGGGCGTGGCTTCGAGCTCCTGGTCTCCCACGCGGGCCAGCATACCCGCATCGACAGCCAGGTTCACGGCGGAGCGGATCCGGAACTCCACCTCGTCGAGGGTCAGGGTTGTGCTCCATCGCCATTGCCCCGTCAGGGTACTCTCAAAAAAGGTCCGCAACGCTTCTTCGCTGCGGCAGGCATGGGACGCGACCAGGCGCAACGCGTGATCTTCGAGCGCGCTCTCCGCCAGTTGCGGCTGGATACATTCCCGATCGCCCTCGACGTAACGCCGCCAGTAGGTCTCGCGGTCAAACGGCGTTGGGGCGATGAGGATAGAGCGCCCGAACGCGTTGCCCGAGCCGTAACGTCCCGCGCGGCCGCCCATGTTTTCGTATTCGCCCCGGAGGATGGGTGTTTTCCAGGGCAGGCTGAACCGACTGTCGTATTGCCATTTTTCTGAGGTCATGAAGACGTTTTGTGCCGGGAGGTTCATGCCTGTCGCCAGCGTGCTGGTCGATACCAGTGCTTTGATCTCGCCCTGGCGGAATCCTTCCTCGACGGCGCGGCGCTCCTCCGGCGAGAGGTCGGCGTTGTGGAAGGCGATGCCGCTCGCCAGGGTTTCCATCAGGGTATCGCGCGAGTGGGTGCTTTCGAGCTGCGCGAGGCGTTCGATGGTGAGTTCGGCGGCCGGCAGCGAGAGGCGCCGGGCGAGCAGTTCCGCGCCCCGGCGCGATTCGTGTTTCGCCTTGACGAAGATCAGGCAGGGTTCCTCCAGCGCCGTGAATGTCGCGACGTTTTCCATCAGAGTCTCCCAGGTCGAGCACTCGAGATCCGAATCTGTCAGCCGTTCTTCGCCTTCCGACAGTTCGTTGTAGGTGCGGTAGCGGAACAGACCTTCGTGAAGCACGCCGTACCGCAGCTCCACCGGGCGGCGGTCATGCTGCACAAGTTCCGCGTGCATCCAGCCGGCCAGCTTGTCGGCTTCTCCAAGAACCGCCGACATGCCGATGATCCGGCACCCGCTCCGTAGAACCTGGGTCAGGAGAAGCTCCACATTCGCCCCGCGCTCGGGATCGGACAGCAGCTCCAATTCGTCCGCGATGACCAGCTCAACTTCCGTGAACCGTTCCGGCCGCCGCACCAGGACCTGGCTGAGCTTTTCGTAGACCACGATCGCGATGGAAAAATCTCCCGATTCCAGCTGCGCGTCAAACTGGCGGTGGTCTCGTGTCGAGATAATGACCTGGAGGCCGTAAGGGGCGTATTTCTGCTCAAAATCGAGGTGTTTTTCCTCCGCCAGGGCTTTGAGCGGTACGAGATAGACCACTTTTTTTCGGCGCAGGGCCGTTTGAATTGCCGCGAGTTCGCCCACAAAAGTCTTGCCGGAACTCGTGGGGGCCTGGATGAGCAAATTGCCATCGCCGAACAAGTTATGGCGCTTGATGGCCAGCTCCTGGATGGGCAGAAGGTTTTCGCTTTCCCGTGTTTGCCACAAGCGAATCACCTCCGGCGGAATGTCGTACCGGAGCAATTCCGTCATTTTCATCCCATCATCCTCCACCGCCATTTCTGCACCGCGTTTAAAATACTGAAAATATCATCAGATGTCAAGCCTTCGGCGCAATTTCATGAATACCAGACTAAAATAGTCTCCTGTCGGGAAATTTCGCGCTGTGCTGGAGGATGGAACCATGCTGGTTGCACAGCAGATCGGCATGGGCGGGCGGCGCCATCCCGGCCTGGTCAATTGCTCGTTTTCGGTGTTGGACTAGTCGCCAAGAAAGCCGTGTGCCCGGGCCATGTAGTAGGCGAGCAAATAGGGGACGCCTTCGCGCAAACGCGTACCCTTACCGTCGTACGAGAGCGCCCAGGGATCGAGGTCCCAATAGGTTTCATGCCGTTCGTCGATGGGGAAAACCTGGCCGTCACAGCGCCCGCCCCTGCCGGTAGGCTGTCCGGTTTCATCGAGGATCGGCGAGATATCGATGCGGTGGGCGTTGGACATGGGCCAGTCCACGAGATCCAGGGGGTAGCGTTTGAGCGTATCGATGGCATCGTCGAAGCAATGCTTTTGCGGCGTTAGATCCACGGTACCCCACTGGCTGGTCCGGGTTTTGCCGAGACAGCATGCGGCATAGACGAAGTTCGTAAACGGGTTGCGTTCGCGCTTCTCATGCTGCCAGTGGGTCATGATGGCGAAGTGGTACATATTGAGCAGCCTGGGATCCGTCTCGTACCGAATCAAGTGGTAGTAGTTCATGAAGGCCATGTTGTCGTCGGGCTGATGGCCCACACAGCCTGGCCCGGACAAATATCCGGGTTGGGTCATCCCGTTCATGCCGTAGCCGTGTTCAAGAGCGAGTTCAAGATACGCCTTCCGGTACTTGGGGTCGCCTGTGATGTGGTGGGCGATGGTGAGGTAGGTCAGGATGCTGAACGAATTCAGGCCGCGTTCCGCGCACCAGGCCTCGTTTCTGTTCAGATCATCGGGGGAAAAGTGGCCCCAGCGGGTGGGCTGGCCGTCGTGGTCCACGAGATTGTAACCGTGGTCCAGGAGGTGGTCGATGATGCGGCGGACCGCCTGGCGCACCTCATCCCGTTCCGCTTCGGCCTGACAGACGCGGTCGAAATAGATGGCAAACCCGAAGAAATGGCCGTCAAGCTCGTCAGAACTCGAATCATTTTTCCAGTACCACTCGCCCGACGCGTCGATGGGCCAGCGTGGCTGAATGATCTTCCAGAGGGCGTCGCGCTCTCTGCGGCGGAGGTCGTAGGCCCGGTCGAACAGAGGGTTGGGGTCCGGCTCCGACGTGGGCAGCACGGCCCGTGCGATGAACCCGCGCGGTGCGGGGTGGGTTCCGCCGCTCGTGACTTCGCTGAGAAAAGCCAGCGCGCGAAACGCCTCGATGGCATCGCGGCGCAGCGTCTCGTCGCGGGTGGCGGCATACCCGAGGCTTACCGCTCCAAGATACAGCCCGGTGAAATGCCCGTCGTTGTCAGTATATACAGGCACGGCGCTGCGTTTGTCACCCGGGGCAGCGAGTTGGGCGGGGTTTACGTAACCGAGACGGGTGCGGCGGTGGTATTTCTCAATTTCGTCCCTGAAAAAGGCCGCTTTGGCGGCGAAAGTCATGGATTCAGATGCGATCTGCGACACGCCCCGCGCGGTGGCGAACCAGGCGTTGCCGTCGGAGTCGATGGCAATGTCACGCACGTGGTTATCGAGAAGCCAGCGCCGCCCCTGCCGGAACATCCAGTGTCCGTCCCGGAACTGGATCGCCCCGTTGCTGGTACCGAACCAGACGCCTTTGGGGCCTGCGGCCATGCAGGTGAAATCGTTGTAAGGCAAGCCATCCGCGCCCGTAAACAGCCTCCAGTCCGTGGGGGAGACGCGGTATCCGACGCCCTGGGGCGCTGCGAACCACAGCTGTCCCGTGGAGTCATAGGCGACCGCGCGCACGTCGACCGGCGCCCAGCGCACCAGTCCTTCGCAGGGAAGAGCCAGATGCCACTCATCGCCCTCACTCAGATACAACCCGGAGTCGCAGGCCACGGCGAGCTCGCCCCGGTGTTCGGCAACGGCGCGAATGTCCACGTCGGCGCCGGCAACCTCCCGCAGGCGCGCGCGCTGTTCGGGGTCGAGTTCGAGCTTTGAAAAAACTTCCGGGGAAAGCTGCGGTTCCACCTCCCAGAGCCCCGCGCGAAAAAGCGCCGTTCCCCGCGCGGTTTGGGCGAGAATTGCGCCGTGGGTGTCCCGCGCCATCCGGAACACGTCGTTATCCGGCAACCCGTCCTGCGTTGTGTAGGCCCGGTGGACCTGCTGCTCGAATACGCCAACGTCGAACGGCAATTCGTATCCGTTCTCCCCGCTGTGGGCCAGGGCACAGGCGAGAATGAGCAGTGCAGCAGCGGAACATCCAAAGCGCATGGGATCCTCCCTCGGCGCGGTTGGGCACGGAGCCGTGTACCGCGCGTTCACAGGTGTTTCTCTCCCTGCAGAAGCGCGGTCCGCATGATACCTTACTTTGTGCAGCGGAAAAATCGCCTCCGGAGCTGTTGTCCCCGCAAAAGAGAAATGGCCGCTCCGGACTTGTGATGATGCGCGGATTCTGCTCAAATGGCGTTGGTTCGTGCGTGGGGCTGGGCCGGCTGCCCGGATACACGGGGGCGGGGATGGATTCGAGTCGGGGCTGGATGGGCGTGGGTCAACGGGGTTCCCGGCGGTTGGCTGTGCCGGGTTCGATTCAGAAAGGCGAGGATGATGACCGTGTTGCTTTTGACCACTGGCTGTGCCTTCCTGCTTTCGGCGGCCGCGTCGGACCGGGTGGCAACGCAGGATTTCGCCCGGGAGATTGAGCGCGCTCTCCCGCCTGAACAGAGCTACGATTATCACAAACGGCTGTCGGAAGCCCCGGTGCATGTGCCGGTGCGAAACCCGGAAGCCGTCGCCGCAGCCGGAGAGACGGCATTCCCGGACGAGGGATGGCGGCTGATCTGGGACCGGCGCAGCGGGACGGTGCTGCAGACGGCGATCGAGGATTTTCAGGACTATATGAAGGTCTCCATGGGCGTTCAGGTGGCCGTCGAAGGCCTGGACTCACTGGAGAACTGGCACGATTCCGCGCGCTGCATTGTCGTGGGGACGCGCGACCAGCTGCCGGGATGCGGCGCGGCGCTGACGGGTCCCAAAGACTACGAGCTCACGGTGACTCCCGAACGCGTGACGGTGTGCGGATTTGATGAGCGGGGGGCCATGTTCGGGCTGTACAACCTGGAGGCCCGGATGAACCTTCGTGAAGGACCGTTTCTGCCCGCGGATTTGAGTGTGGTGCGGCACAGCCTCTACGACGTGCGGCTGGTCCACTCATGGATGGGGTGGATGGAGTGGCCGGATGCGTTGCTCTCCCATTTGGCGCACGATGGGTTTGACGGTATTTTCGCGTCGTGTTACGCCAACCCGAACGGTGACCGCACGACAGCCGAGACATCAACGGATTTTTACGCCCGGCTTCTGTTCCGGATGCGCCACCAGGATCCGGCCCGGGTGCGGAGCCTCATCGACCGGGCATCGAAGTACGGCATCAAAGTCTATGCGCCCATCATCTACCAATATCTGGGGACGCCGGAAAGCGAGGAAGGCCTACGCACCCTGGTGCGGGAAATTCTGGCTCAGTTTCCCGACATCCAGGGCTACGTGCTGCTCACGGAAGGCTTCTGGTACAAACAGTGGGGCGGGGGGCATGGCGCCAGTGAGGAGTACATGCGCGACTGGGCCCAGAACTGGAGCCACGCCGTGGGCATCGTGGCGGAGGAATGCCACCGGGTGAATCCTGCGATTGAGGTCCTGCCGTGGGAGTACAACATCGATTTCCGGCCGCAGAACGAGCCCATGAAGCGCTATTTCATCCAGCAACTGCCTGGCGATACGATTCCGCTGGTGACCTGGGAGAACGGAAAAAGCTTTGAAATGGCCGAGTTTCGGGGTTACCTCCGCGACTACGCCATCAGCCAGGTGGGCCCTGCGGAGGTCACGCGGGCGCAGATCGAGGAGGCGCGCCAGCGCGGCATGAAGGTGTACACCAACGGCGACACGTTTCTCTGTGGTGCGCAACTGCAGACCGTGCCATACCACCCGTTCCCTTATCAATGGTATGCGCGCTATAAGGCGATGGAAGAGCAGGGAGTGAACGGGACGCTGGAAAGCTGGACCTCCGGGTATTCGCCGAGTTTTATGACCGAGCTTCGGGCGTGGTACTGCTGGAGCGGCGCCCCGCCCCTGGCTGAGCTGCTGCGCGCCATCGCGGTGCGCCGTTTCGGCGCGGGGAATGAGGAAGCCGTTCTAAAGGCTTGGGACCGGTTCAGCGAAGCGATCCGGCTGGTGCCGGATACGGGCCCCACCATGGGAACGAGCCACGCCATCGGTAATCCACTGTTTTTCCAGGAACCACCGGCCCGCACGGCCAGATTTACGCGATCCTGGACGGATGAGAACAAGTGGATGGGCTACCTGGGCGGCGAGATCCACCCCTGCTGGCCGTTTACTGTCTCGCGTCTGGTGTTTTACCCGGATTTCACGAACCAGTCGAATCGGGCCGAATCCTATGCCCGGGCTGTTTCGGGAGTCGAGACGAGAGCCAATGAACGGTTTCTGCCGGTCTTCCTGGACTATCTGCAGGCCGCGGCCGATCATCTGGAAGACGGCTTGCAGCTTTACCGGGCAGCCGCGCTGGCCAGCCCGGAAGCCAAACGCGAGACGGCGTTACGCGAAGTAGTGGTCGCCGAGCAGATCCAGCGAATGCTCCTGAGCAACCGGGCGATCCTCGAGTTCGAGGAGCTTCGCCTGCAACTGGCCGCAGAGGAAGACGCGGAAAAGGCCAGGATCATCCTCGAGCGCATGGAAATTCTCGTACGCGAGGAGATGGCCCGCACCGAGCTGTCATTGCTTGCCGCGACACGGGATTCACGCCTCGGTTTTCAATGGGAATGCGACTACGTGTACACGCCGTACTCGCTTCAGGAAAAGCTGAAGCTGCTCCGTGAAACGTTGGAACGGCAGTTGCCGGCGCGCCGCGGTTTAGCCGTTCCAGCTGACGATGAGGCGCTTCTGCCCGATGACGAGTTCTCGCGGGAAGTCGCCCGCGTGCTTCCTCAGGAAGAGCGGTTCGCCTATCACAACAGGCTGTCGCAGGGCCCGGTGCACGAGCCGCGGCGCGATCCCGGAGCCAGCGCGAATTCCGATGAGCTGGCGTTGCCCGGGCAGGGCTGGAAATTGCTGTGGAACCGGGGCAGCGGTACTGTGCTCGAGAATGCAGTGGGGGATTTTCAGGATTATCTCCTGACTTCGATGGACGTGAGCGTGGATGTCGAAGGCCGGGATTCGCTCGACGACTGGAGCGGATTGACCGGCTGTATTATCGCGGGGACGCGCGACCAGCTGCCGGGATGCGGCGCGGCGCTGACCGGTCCCAAGGACTACGCCATCTCCGTGACGCCGGAGCGGGTGCTGGTATGCGGGTACGACGAGCGGGGGGTCATGTTCGGGCTGTACAACCTGGAGGCCCGGATGAACCTGCGCGAGGGGCCGTTCCTTCCGGCTGGTCTGGAGGAGGTACGGCACAGCCTCTACGATACCCGGATGGTCCATTCGTGGATGGGTTGGATGGAGTGGCCGGATGCGCTGCTCTCTCATTTGGCGCATGACGGATTCGACGGGATTTTCGCATCGTGTTACGCCAATCCGAACGGCGATCGCAGTACGGCGGAAGACTCGACCGGTTTCTATCCCCGCCTGCTCTACCTGGTCCGGCAGCAGGACCCGGCCCAGATGCGGGACCTGATCAACCGCGCGGCCCAGTTCGGCATCAAGGTGTATGCGCCGATCATCTACCAGTCGATGGGCACTCCCGAGAGCGAAGAGGGACTTCGCACGCTTGTTCGCGAAATTCTGGCGCAATTTCCGGATATTCAGGGATACATTCTCCTGACCGAAGGTTTTTGGTACCGCGAGTGGGGCGGGCTCCATGGCGCGGACGAGGAACATGTGAAAGACTGGGCGCGGAACTGGGGACGCGCGGTGGCCATTGTCACGGAAGAATGCCACCGGGTGAATCCGGCCATCGAAATCCTCCCGTGGGAATACAACATCGATTTTCGGCCGGGCAACGTTGCGATGAAACGTTACTTCATCCAGCAGCTGCCCGCCGAGTCCAACCCCCTGCTGACCTGGGAAAACGGGAAGGGCTTTGAACTCGATGGCATGAAGGGTTACCTTCGCGACTATTCCCTCAACCAGGTTGGCCCCGCCGAGGTGACCGAAGCCCAGATTGCAGAAGCGCGCCAGCGTAACATGAAGGTTTATTCCAAAGCCGACGCGTTTGCCGCGTGGCAGTTTGGCACAATCCCGTATCTCCCGTTCCCGTACCAGTGGCATGAGCGTTACAAAGCGCTCGAAGCGTATGGAGTTAACGGGACGCTGGAAAGCTGGTCCTCTGGGTATTCGCCGAGTTTCATGACCGAGCTGCGGGCGTGGTACTGCTGGAGCGGCGCCCCGCCTCTGGATGAGCTGCTGCGCGCAATCGCCGTGCGCAATTTTGGAGCGGGCCAGGAAGATGCCGTATTGCAGGCCTGGGACCACTTCAGCCGCGCGATCCGCCTCGTGCCCGATACCGGCCCGAACATGGGCACCAACAATGCCGTGGGAAATCCGCTGTTTTTCTGTGAACCGCCGCTGCGCACCACGACATTCACGCATTCCTGGACCGACCACGGCAAGTGGATGGGGTATCTGGGCGCGCAGGTGAATCCCTACTGGCCCTTCACGGTGACGCGGATGGTTTTCTATCCCGATTTCACGAACCGCAGCAACCTGGCCGAGCTTTACGCCCGAAGCGCCACCGGTGTCGAAGTGGGGCCGGAGACCCAGCTCTTGCCGGTCTTCCTGAAATACCTGCGCCGGGCGTCCGACGAGATGGAGGCCGGGCTGCGGCTGTACCGGCAAGCGGCGCTCGCCAGCCCTGAATCCAAGCGCCCGGTCGCTGTGCGTGAAGTGGTGGTGGCCGAGCAGCTGCAGCGGATGATGCAAAGCGATGCCGCCGTGCTGGAATTTGAGGATCTCCGGCTGCAGCAGGCCCTCGAACCCGATCCGGTAAAGGCGCAGGCCATTTTGGACCGGGTGGAGACAATCCTGCACGAAGAAATTGCGCGGACGGAGCGTTCGCTGCTCGCGGCGTCCCGGGATTCTCGGCTCGGTTTCCAGTACGAGCAGGATTACGTCTATACGCCGTATTCTCTGCGGGAAAAAATCGAGCACTTGCGTGAAACTGCCGGCATACATCTGCCGGCGCGCCGGCGGGAACTCGAAGCTGCGCGCCAGCAGGCCAGGGACGGCACGGCAACCGCTCCGGGTGAGAACGGGTAAAAACCGCCTCGACATGCGCACCCGCTGCGGCGGGAGAGGACTGCTGGTTGTGGGAGGAGCGTCGGGGGCGTTGTGGTCTTGATCGTCAGGCGCCGATGCATATGGGGGTATCAATGCAGGAGCTGCGGAAATGCAGCTCGCTGAAATCCTGTTGTTTTAACAGGAACTCGACTGGCGCCGGCGGGAATGAGCCCGCGGCAGGGCCCCCGAACACGTCCGCAGCCCACGCCGTGACGGCGGCAAGCTCCGCCGGGCTTGCGGTGACGGCATCGGCGCGTGCGGCGCCTTGCACAGACAGGCAACAACCCAGAATCAGGCTGCAGGTAGCGGCAGTGGGAAAGCCTCTCATGCGAGGGTACTCCTGTTGACCGGATGCCGGCGGCAAAGAAGCACCGGCAGCCCGGCGGTTTATCTGTTTGTTGACGCTTTTCACGGACACTTGATAGTATAATAGGCGATCGTATCCAAAATGGCGGAATCCGCCGCAGCGTCTCTTGCGATAACGAAATGGTGCGGTGCCTGCCCTTCTGACTCATACCGGCGCAGGATAGACAGTGAAAACGCAAATCGAACAAATACTTCAAGCTGAGCAGGACGCCAAGAGCCGAGTTGCCGCAGCCGAGCAGAAGGCTCGAGAGATTGCTGCCGCGGCAGCAGCGGAGACTTCGCGCGCCGCCGCCGAATTTCAGGAAGAAGCCAGGGTGCAAACCCAGGCACTGCAAAAGGATGCGCGTGAGCAGGCCGACCGGGAAAAAACTCAGGTGATCGAACGCGCCCGTGCTGAAGCGGCCCAAATTGCCGAGCGTGAGTGGACCGGGGATGCCGCCCGGATAGATGCAATTGTCCGGTCCCTTGCGGGACTGTCCTGATGCGCGCTCTGGCACGATATTCCGAAGCGAATGCCGTCATTCGCGCGACCCTCTCCAGCCTGCTCACGAAGAGCCAGCTGGAAGATATCCTGCGCGCGGGGACGTTCGCGGATTCGTGGAACGCGTTGAAGTCGACTGTATACGGCGAGTGGCTGCCCGACATGGCAGCGCCTGCGCCGCTGGCCGTGGAGCGGGCCCTGAAAGACGCAACAGCGCTGCGCTTCAAGCGGGCGATTCGCTCGCTGCATGGACGGGCGACGGAGCCGGGCGCCCTGTTGCTGGCCCGCTGGGAGCTGGACGACCTGCACGACGCGCTCCGGGCCTGGCATGCCAAAGATGCAAATTATGCCGCCTTTTCTCCCGGCGTTGTTCTGGGCCACGCTGTGCCGTTCGATGAAATCGCGCAGGCAGACACCTTGGAGACGATCGGCGGCCTGTTGAGCCGGACGCCGTATGCGAAGCCCATCCTGGAGACCGCGCGCGTTTACCGGGAAACCAATAGCCTGTTCCATCTGGAGATTGCCCTGGAGAAAGGGCATTATCGCCGGCTGGTCGCCGCGATCCAGGACCTGGGCGGGCAGGATGCCGGGAAAGGGCTTCGGCTGATTGCGGCCGAGATCGACCTGGTGAACCTGTCGTGGCTTTCACGGTGTGCGACGTATTACGGCGACACCCCCGCGGCGCTGTTGCGCGAAGCGATGATCCCGAACGTCTCCGCCCTCGCGAGCAAGCTTGAGAAAACCGGCTTGTCGCCCGAGGACATCAGCGAGATGTCGCTGGAGTACCTGTCGGAGCTTTCTGGCGGCAACGAAGGCCAGCCGCCCGGGTTGGAGCGGATCGCGCTGCTCGAATCGCTCGTAGTAGAGGAAGGTGCAGAAGCAGCACGCCGCGAGCTCGCGGGATTTCCATTCACCATTGCCTGTGTGATTGCACTTTATTTTCTGATACGTACTGAATTGCGGAATTTGCGGGGGATTTTTGCCGGCCGGGCTGCCGGGTTTGCTCTGGAAGAGCTGTCCAGCCGACTGAGCGGGAGCAGGTGAGGAGTGAAGCTGGTCGCGGAAAAAATGTGCCGATTCACTGCCGTCATCCTGCGTGACGACATGCCGGGCGTTCTGGAGACAGTAGCCCGTGCGGGCATTCTGCACCTCACCCGCATCGAGGAAACCGAAACCTGGGCCGCGGCCCTGGCCGATATTGACGTGAAGCGGCTTACCCGGGAGTGTTCGGAACGTAAAGCCCGGCTGGAGGGGCTGTTCGGCGACGAATTCCATGCGGAGGCCGGGCCCTGGCCTGCCAGCGTGGCCGAGGTCTCCGGGAAAAGCCTGGCCGAGGTGGACGCCGTGATTGCGGAAGCGGAAGCCGCGATCGTGCCGATTGCAGAATCAGGCATCCGGCTTGCCGACCGACTGTCCAGTCTGCAGTCGACGCTGTCCGGCCTGGATGCCTTGGTTCCGGCAAATCTCCCTCTGGCCCGGCTGCTGCACTCGTCGATGCTGTATACGGTGGTCGGGGTGCTTCCTCAGGATCAATTCACAAAACTCGACGCGCGGTTGAAAGACGTCCCTTCGGTGATCCTGCCCTATCGCCGCATTGCGCGGGAGCTCCACGTGGTATGCCTGGTGCAGCAGAAACACAGAGAGACCCTCAATCGAGCGCTGCACGATGCAGGCTTTGTCGAAGCGCCGATTCCACGGAATACCGCAGAGATAACGCAGGAAGCCCGGGCTGGCTTGCTCGAAGAAGTGCACACTGTGGAAACGCGGCTGGCCGAGAACCGTGCCGCACTCACGGCCGCCCGCGAAGCTGCCTGGCCCGCTGCGTCTCAAACCCTGCAGCGCCTTAACGCCGGCCTGCTTATCCTGAACATCCAGGATCTGTGCAAGACGACCGACCGTACCTGCGCCTTTGCCGGATGGGTTCCGCGGGAACAGGCAGCGCCTCTTGCCGAAGCGGTCAACGAGAAGGCGCAGGGCCGTGCCATCGTCGAGGTGGTCGATGCGGAGACGCTCGAGCCCGTCCAGGCGGGCAAAATCGACGTGCCGGTGCTCTTCAACCGCCCGAAATTCCTGCGTCCCTTCGCGCTGCTCACGGAAGGCTTCGGCATTCCCTCTTACACGATGATCGACCCGACGATCTTCGTGGCGGCCTCGTTTCTCTTGATGTTTGGCATGATGTTCGGCGACGCCGGCCATGGGCTGGTGTTGTGCGGGCTGGGGGCATTGCTGATTTGGAAGACTCCTCAGTTCCGGGACATCGGCAAGCTGACCGTGTACTGCGGCATCGCCTCTGCGCTCTTTGGGCTCCTGTACGGTAGTGTGTTTGGCCTGGAGGAGCTGCTGCCCACTCTGTGGACCAAACCGCTGGAAGGAATCCACGAACTGTTTGCCTTCGCTATCGGATTCGGGGTCCTGTTCGTCAGTCTGGGCATCGTGTTGAATATCTTGAACGCGATCCGCGCACGCGCGTTCTGGAACGCCCTGTTTGATGGCGCGGGCCCTCTCGCCGGGATCATCTACTGGTCCGGCATCGGGCTGGTCGTGAAATCGTTCCTGAACTCCTCGGGCATGCCCCATTCGGCATGGCTGGTGGTTCCGATGGCGATAGCGCTGCTCGGATTTCTCATGAAAGGCCCTCTTCTGAAATGGTCCGGAAAACAGGAGCGGGCGTTTCCGGAAGGCGTCATCACCTATGTCATGGAATCCGCCGTGGAGCTCATGGAAGTGGTCATGGGATATCTGGCGAATACGGTGTCCTTCATTCGTGTGGCGGCGTTCGGTCTAGCACATGCCGGACTGTTTGTCGCCGTGTTCAGCCTGGCGGATATCGTCCACGGGGCGCCGGGCGGCCGTTTCTTATCGCTGGCCGTGATCGTCGCAGGCAACGTGCTCATCATCGTGCTCGAAGGCGTCGTGGTCACCATCCAGGCGCTGCGCCTCGAGTACTATGAATTTTTCGGCAAGTTTTTCAACCGGGTTGGGCAGAAATACGCGCCCGTCGGGGCGGTGCCGCCGCCGTCAGACGCGACAAACTGAAAGGCAGAACCGATGTACAAGGGAATCCAGTATTCGAAACGGGCTGTCCGGGCCTTGCTGCTGGCGAGCGTTGTGATGCTTGCGGCGTTGCTCTGGTGCTCCGGGGCCTGGGCACAGCCGGAGACCGCGCAGGCCGCGCCTTCCCCCGATTCCGGGAACGCTGGCTGGGCCTATCTCGCCGCGGCGTTGAGTGTCGGCCTGGGCTGTGTGGGCGCGGGCATCGCGGTTGCCTATGTGGGCAGCGCCGCCGTTGGAGCCATTGCCGAAAAACCGCAACTTGCCGCCCGCACGCTCATTTTTGTCGGGTTGGCGGAAGGTATCGCGATCTACGGGCTGATCATCGGCATTATGGTGCTGGGCAAGGTGTGACATGATCCCCTTTGTCATAGGAGACGACCAGACCGTTCTCGGATTTCGCCTGGTTGGCGTTGAGGGCCGCGTTGCCAGCGGACGGGATCAGATGCTGGCCGCACTGAACGAGGCGCTCGGCCGGCGTGAAATTGGGCTTATTGTGGTATCTGAACGCCTTGCAGTGGAGATCCGCGATGAAATCGATGCGCGCCTTTCCGACGCCGGGTTTCCCCTGATCCTTGAAGTGCCCGATGCCTCGGGCCCGCTGCCCGACAGGCCCGGCCTGGCGGAAATCGTCCGCAAGGCCGTGGGAGTCAATCTATGAGCGATGAAGCCCTGGAATCCGGAGGCCTTCAGATTGTCGAGAGCATCCTGGCGGATGCCGATGCCCAGGCGTCTCGTATTATCGAAAGCGCTGAAAGCGCCGCGGCTGACGCGCGGAAACAGGCCCAGATGGAAGGCGAACGCGGGCGCGACGAGGTTCTGGAAGCAACCCGTGAGCGATGTGCAAAGCTCCGCACGCAGGAACTCGCCACAGCCCGGATCGAAGCCCGGCGGCTTCTTGTGGCGGCTCGAGAAAGCGTGGCGGAACGCGTGCTCGCCCAGATCGAGAAAAAATTGGAGGCCGTGAGACGGTCCCCGGAGATGTGCGCGAAGTCGCTGCGGAACCTGGCCGCGGAAGCGGCGGCTGCCATCGCATTGCCCGAGGTCGTCGTGCGGATTTACAAGGACGACGCCGCGTTTTTGAGCGATGCGTTCCCCGGCGAGGTCGCTGCGGATCCGCGCGCCGCAGCTGCGGGCGTTTCTCGTGTGATATTGCAGCTGGATTCTCATGATTCGGGCGGCGGCTGTATCGCCCAGTCAACAGACGGGCGCATTGTCTATGACAATACGTACAAAACACGGATGCAGCGTAAACGACGGGAGCTTCGTGCGATGATCGTCGAGGATGTAATAAACAGCCATGGCTGAGCGCATTATCGGAACAGTGAGACGGGTAGTTGGCCCGGTAGTCGAGGCCGGCCATGTCTCCGGCGTGGAGATGCTCGAGCTGGTCTATGTGGGCGAGGAGCGTCTCGTGGGCGAGATCGTGCGGATTCGCGGCGAAGCGGCGTGGATCCAGGTGTACGAAGACACCACGGGCCTGCGTCCCGGGGCCTCCATCATTGGCCAGGGGGAACCGCTGTCGGTGGAATTGGGCCCGGGCCTGCTGGGCAGCATCTACGACGGCGTCCAGCGCCCTCTCGATGTGCTGCGGGCTCAGATGGGCGATTTCGTGTCGCGAGGGGTTCATGCGCCCGCGCTGTCGCGGGAGAAACGCTGGCATTTCACGCCCTGCGCCACGCCTCCGTGCCCGATCTCGGGCGGCTCCGTTCTGGGAGTGGTGCAGGAGACAGAAGTCATCGAGCACCGGATCCTGGTTCCTCCCTGGGTGGAAGGCACGCTGACCCATCTTGCCCCGGAAGGCGAATATAGCATTGAAGATGCTGTGGCGACCGTAAAAACCCCCGACGGAGACGTTGAACTCTGCCTTTTCCACAAATGGCCCGTCCGGAAAGGCCGGCCGTATGCCAAACGCCTGGCCTGCGCCGGTCCGCTGATCACCGGGCAGCGGGTGCTCGATACCCTGTTCCCTGTCGCGCGGGGCGGGGTCGTGGTCGTGCCCGGCGGATTCGGCACCGGCAAGACGATGGTGCAGCACGCGATCGCGAAGTGGTGTGACGCCGATCTCACCGTGTACATCGGCTGCGGCGAGCGTGGCAATGAAATGACCGGCGTGCTCACCGAGTTTCCCGAACTGATCGATCCCCGCACGGGCAAGTCGTTGATGGAACGGACTCTGCTCATCGCCAACACCTCGAACATGCCCGTGGCGGCGCGCGAAGCCAGCATCTACACGGGCATCACCATCGCCGAGTATTACCGAGACATGGGATACAACGTCGCCATCATGGCCGATTCAACGTCGCGATGGGCGGAAGCCCTGCGGGAGCTGTCCGGCCGGATGGAAGAAATGCCCGCCGACGAGGGATTTCCCGCCTATCTGCCAACGCGCCTCGCTGAGTTCTACGAGCGCGCCGGCCTGGTCACCGCCCTGAGCGGGCGTGAAGGGAGTATCACGACGATCGGCGCGGTGTCGCCGCCCGGTGGTGATTTTTCCGAACCGGTTACGCAGCACACGAAGCGGTTTGTGCGCGCCTTCTGGGCGCTGGACAAGCAACTGGCCAACGCCCGGCACTTTCCCGCGATCAGCTGGCTCGACAGCTACAGCGAATACATCGACGATGTGGCTCCCTGGTGGGATGAGGCAACAAACGGCAGATGGCGGGAGCTGCGGGCGGCCATCATGGCGATCCTGCAGAAGGAAGCCCGACTGGAGCATGTCGTCAAACTGGTCGGCGCCGATGTGCTTCCCGACAGCCAGCGGCTGATCCTTGAGGCCGCCAACATGTTCAAGAACGCCTTCCTGCAACAGAATGCCTTCGACAAAATCGACGCGTTCTGTGTCGCCGGAAAACAATACCGGATGCTCAACATTATCGTGACCTTTCACGATCTGGCGGCGCAGGCCATTCAGAAAGGCGTTACACTGGCGTCCCTGAAGCGGATGGACGCCGTTGGCGATATTATGCAGATGAAATACGAATGTCCCAACGACGAGTTGGACCGGCTCGATGCACTGTTGAAAGAGCTCGAGGAATCGATTCATGAACTTACAAGCATCTACGGCTGAAATCTCCCAACGCCAGCTCCTGGATGGCCGTGAATACGTGGGGCTTGACGAAGTCTCCGGACCGATCGTGGGCGTGAGCGGCATTCATAACATCGGCTACAATGAACTGGCCGAAATTGTGGATCGCCAAGGAAACACCCGCCTGGGAATGACGCTCGAAGTTTCGGAAGGCGCCGCCGTGATCCAGGTTTTCGAGGGTACCTCGGGGCTCAAACTTGGCGATACGCGCGTGCGTTTTCGTGGCCGCCCACTCACGCTGGCAGTCTCCGAGGAAATGTTGGGGCGGGCCTTCGACGGATTGGGCCGTCCGTTTGACGGCGGGCCGGAGCTTATCGGAGAGGAACGGGACGTCAACGGTCTTCCGGTCAACCCCACCGCGCGCGCTTATCCACGCAAATTCATCCAAACCGGCATCTCCGCGATTGATGGGATGAATACACTGGTGCGCGGGCAGAAGCTGCCGGTGTTTTCCGGCAGCGGCCTGCCGCACCGCCAGCTTGTCGCTCAGATTACCCGGCAGGCGCGGATTATCGGAGAAGACACCCCGTTTGCCGTGGTCTTTGCCGGCATGGGGATCAAGCATGACGAGGCCCGGTTCTACCTCAACAGCTTTGAGGAATCGGGCGCGATGGAGCGCGTGGTCGTGTTCCTCAGCCTGGCGGATGCCCCGTCCGTGGAACGGCTCATGACCCCGCGGTCGGCGCTTACCGCTGCCGAATACCTCGCATTTGACCTGGGGATGCACGTGCTGGTTATCCTCACCGATATGACCAACTACTGCGAAGCACTGCGCGAGATCTCCACGCAACGGCAGGAAGTTCCCAGCCGCAAAGGCTATCCGGGCTATTTGTACAGCGATCTGGCCAGCATTTACGAGCGGGCGGGCATGCTCCGGGACAAACCCGGGTCGATTACGCAAATCCCTGTGGTGACGATGCCCAACGACGACATTTCACATCCGATTCCCGACCTTTCCGGGTTTATCACCGAAGGCCAAATCGTGCTGGAGCGCGAACTCGATCAACGGAGCATCTATCCGCCCATTGCAGGCCTTCCCTCGCTGTCCCGCCTGATGAAAGACGGCATCGGCGACGGAATGACGCGTGCCGATCACGCCAATCTCGCCAGCCAGCTTTTCGCCTCGTATGCACATGTAAAGGACATCCGTTCACTTGCGTCTGTCATTGGCGAAGAAGAACTGACGGATTTGGACCGGAAGTATATGGCGTTTGGTGAGACATTTGAGCGGCAGTTTCTGTCCCAGGGACTGGAGGAAGATCGCTCGATCGAGCAGACGCTGGATCTCGGCTGGAAAATTCTCCAGTCGCTGCCGAGTGAAGAACTCCATCGTCTCACGAGAGAGGAAATCGGGAAGTATTACGGAAGGTAATATGGCCGGGAAACACATTGCTCCGACGCGAACCAATCTGCTGCGCCTGAAAGGCGAGCTTGCCTTTGCACGCTCGGGGTATGAATTGCTGGAGCAGAAACGCGAGATCCTGATCCTCGAACTCAAGCGCTTCACCGCCCGCGCCATCGAGGCCGAACAAAAAACCAGCCAGGCAATGGCAACGGCCTTCGAGGCATTGCAGGAGGCTCAATTCGTAACCGGCGTGTCCGGGGTCGTCTCGGCCAGCCGCGCCGTGAACATCGAATCAAGCCTCTTGCTTCGGGAACGCCGGGTGATGGGCGTCCCCCTGCCCGCCGTGGAACTCCAGATGAGCGGGAATCCGCCGTATTACGGCCCGAGCGGCACCTCCGTGTGGACCGATGAGGCCGTTCGCCGCTTCAAAGAGGCGCTGGCGTCGCTGGCTGCGCTCGCGGAGTGCCGCATCTCCGTGTTGCGCCTCGCGAAAGAGATTCAGAAGACCATCCGCCGCGTCAACGCCCTGGAACGTATCTTCATCCCCGACTATGAAGACAACCTGCACCACGTGGAAGCCGCGCTTGAAGAGGCAGACCGGGAAGCCTTCTTTGTCCTCAAGCTCGTGAAAGACCGCCTGGAAGCTGAGGAGGAATGACCTATGCCCCCGCTCCCAGACTTTGGAAAAATTCTCGTCTACATTGAAACGAACGAGCACGGGTTGCAGGCCATTCGCTATGCGGTTGCCTTTGCCAGACAATTTGGGGGCGAACTCCATGCCATCGCCGTCATAAACGAGCGGCTTCTGGAAGAACTTACGAGAGCCCATGTCTTTCTGAAAGAAGAGGAGATCGCTCTCAAAAGTGATCTCGAAGACGATGGCAGGCGGTATCTTGCGCTCATGGAGCGGTTCGCTCAGGAAAAAGAGCTGGAGGTCACCACTGAGCTTCTGCACGGCGTTGTTCATCGCCAGGTGCTCGACAAGGCCCGGGAAATCAGCGCCAACCTGATCATCCTTGGGGAGATTGAGGAGTCGTTAAGCCGAAAAGATACGACCTTCAACGAATCCGAACGCATTATCTGTGGTGCGCGATGTCCGGTTCTGGTAGTCCGGGGCCGGCGGGTGATACAGGACTTTTTCGACTCCGCCTGATTGACGCACGGTGACGCCGGGCCGCATCCGCGACTTTTTTGCGAACGCCCGAACCCGAAACATACGTATAGCATACGGAGTCCAATACATGGTCTTTTTAAGGAATGGCGCGGGCGCTGGATGTATACGGAGCGCCGATTGACCGCGCGGCAGACCGTGGGGAGGTGAAATTATGGTATTGACAGAATTGCTCAAGGCGAACACGATCCTGGCCGATGTTGGCCAGCCGGACAAATGGACGCTGATCGAACGCCTTGTCGACCTGCTTATTGACAGCGGCAAAGCCGTTGACCGCGCTGCTCTGCTCAACGCGATCCTGAGCCGGGAAAAGCTGGGAAGCACCGGACTTGGGAACGGTATTGCCATCCCGCACGCCCGAACTGACGGAGTTCGCGAGGTCGCGGTAGCGCTGGGCATTTCACCATCCGGCATGGATTTTGATGCAGCCGACGGCAAGCCCTGCCATCTCATCTTTCTTATCGTCTCGCCACCCGAAGCATCCATCCGTTATCTCGAGGCGTTGGCCGCTGTGGCGTCGCTTGGTGAGGAGCCAGGCCTCGTCAGCCAATTGAAATCGGCTAAAACCGCCAATGAAGTCCTCGCATTGTTCAGGCTGTATCGCGAACAGAGTGAATAGCAGGCGCACTAGGGCGTAAAACAGGGCGCCTGGGTTCCTTTTGATGCGCTTTTGCCTGACGCCGTCGATGTTCGAGTTCTACCGTGCTTAGTGTATTGGGCTGACGGAAAATATTTCGGCGCGCGCAGTCCAGGAGGGTGCCATGACAGGATTGCTCTTGGTCATACTCACGGCTCACGTGACTACAGCAGCTGCACCCAGCGCTCCGGAATTGGATGAGGCGCGCCGGTGGGCAGCAGCGCGGTTCGAAGGGAAGGCGGAAGAAGTCCCGCTGCACCCAGGAATCCGGGTGTTGGCGAACAACGATCCGGTTCAGATGAACGCCCGTGACGGGCACCCGCTGCGGCTGGTGGATGTGGAATACACCCGCGGTCTCTATTGCCACGCCAACAGCCGCGTTGTGGTGCAAATCGCGCAGCCGGGGCAGCGCTTTGACGCGGTCGTGGGGGTTGACTCGAACGAACAGACCAGCGGCGGGCGGGGGAGCGTGGTGTTCGGCGTGGAGCTCGGCGGGACTCAGGTTTGGCACTCAGAAATCATCCGCGAGGGAATGCCGGGCGTGCCGGTATCGATCGACCTGGGCGGGGCCACGGAATTCGTGCTTACTGTAGACGATGCGGGCGACGGAATCGCATGCGATCAGTCCGATTGGGCCGACGCGCGGGTAGTGCTTGACGATGGAACGGAAGTTTGGCTGGGCGACCTGGCGCAGCTGGGGCCGCAACGCTCGCCGTATGCTGTCGAACCCTTCTTTTCCTTCACCTGCGGCGGAAAACGCTCCAGCGACTTTCTGGACGCGTGGATGCTGGAGCGCCGGACAGAGCGAATCGCCGGACGCGTGACAAGCCACACGCTTACCTATACCGACCCCGAGACCGGGCTGGTGGTCCGGTGCCAAGGCGTGCAGTATCTGGACTTTCCTACTATCGAATGGACGCTGTACTTTCGGAATACCGGCGAGGCCGATTCCCCAATTCTGAGCGATGTCCTGGCCATCGACACATCATTTGAACGGGTTTCGCCGGAAGAATACGTACTGCACCGGAACAAAGGAGACAATTGCACTGCCGACAGCTTTGAACCAGTTGATGAAATGCTGGCTCCAGGGATGGACCGGCGTATTGTGAATACCGGTGGACGGCCGACACAAAGCGAGTTTCCCTATTTCAATATCTCGTCCGGCGGCGAAGGCCTGATTTTTGTGGTCAGCTGGGCGGGCCAGTGGTCGGCGCAGTTCACGCGGGATGACGGCAACCGCCTGCGTCTGCGCGCCGGCCAGGAAGTGACGCATTTCAGACTGCACCCGGGGGAAGAAGTGCGCACGCCGATGGTCGTTCTCCAGTTCTGGAACGGTGATCGCCTGCATGCACAGAATGTCTGGCGCGCGTGGATGCTCGCGCACAATCTGCCGCGGCCGGGCGGCAAACTTCCGCCCCTGCCGCAGCTGGCGGCGTGCAGTTCCCACCAATTCGACGAGATGATCCACGCCAACACGGAAAACCAGCTCTTCTTTATCGATAAGTATCTGGAACGAGGCATTGCACTCGATTATTGGTGGATGGACGCCGGCTGGTATTACAACAAGACCGGCTGGCCGCATACCGGCACCTGGGAGGTCGATCTGAACCGCTTTCCCGGCGGCCTGCGCCCCATCAGCGACCATGCCCATGCGAAGGACGTGAACATCATTGTCTGGTTCGAGCCGGAGCGCGTCGCCGCCGATACGTGGTTAACGGAAAACCACCCGGAATGGATTTTCGGCGGGGCAAACGGCGGTCTGCTGAATCTGGGCAACCCGGACGCCAGGGCGTGGCTGATCGGACACGTCGACCGCCTGCTGACCGAGCAGGGGATTGACTTGTACCGGCAGGATTTCAATATGGACCCGCTGCCGTTCTGGCGGGCAAACGACGCGGAGGACAGGCAGGGCATCACAGAAATCCGGCATGTGGAAGGATATCTGGCCTATTGGGATGAACTTATACGCCGTCACCCCGCCCTGTTGATCGATTCGTGCGCGAGCGGCGGCCGTCGCAATGATCTCGAAACCCTTCGCAGAGCGGTTCCCCTCCTGCGCAGCGACTACATCATGGAACCCATCGGCAACCAGTGTCACACGTACGCCCTGGCCTCGTGGTTTCCGTTCTACGGCACGGGCACCTCGAAAACCAGCACCTATCTCGTCCGAAGCACCTTGTGCCCTCATTTCACCGCCTGCTGGGATCAACGGGATAACGGCCTGGACTGGGTCAACCTCAAACGTCTCATGGACCAGTGGAAAGCCTTTGCACCAAATTATTTCGGCGACTACTACCCGTTGACTCCGTATACCCTGGACGATTCGGAGTGGATCGCCTGGCAGTTTCATCGGCCCGCCGATGGCCAGGGCATGGTCCAGGCGTTTCGACGTCAGAACAGCATCTACCTGACGGCGCAGCTGCCGCTGCATGCGCTTGATCCCGACGCCCGGTATGTTGTGGTCGATGTCGATCAGCCCGAAGCCTTAACCGAATTTTCCGGGAGCGAGCTGCGGTCGCCCGGCATTCCGGTGACGATGCGCGAGAAACCGTCAGCGGTGGTTTATACCTACGAAAAACGCTGAACCCGGCAGCCATCGACCCGGCGGTCCGCGGGACAGACGGGACAACGGCTTCCCGAGTATATTTTTTACGAGAACAGCCCCCAAATTACGGCAGCGCGCAGGGGCAGACCCCTGTGCCTGCCCTTCTTCAGGGTGGATGCGCTGGGATGGGCGGCCGGGCGGATGGTCTTGTGCGGTGGAGCGCGGCGTCAGCTATAATGGCCGAAGGATGCCATGCTGGATGCATGGTGCCGCATGGGGAGTTCCGTTCCTGTCCAAAGTAGCCGGGGAATGATCCGGGGCTAAGGCGGAATCCTGTGTTCGACTGACCATGGGTGTGCACCAGTGCGCGGCGAGATGGATCAATGCGGCCGGCGGCGTTGTGGCCTGTTCAAAAAAGGAGACTTTCAATGGCGATCTGGCCTTGTTTTGTGACGTTGGCGATTGTGCTCTGCGCGTGGAGCGGTTTCGCAGTGGCTGCGGAACCGGCTGCCCAATGGCCGCTCATAACGGACGGCCAGGACATCTCCGGACATGAGCGTCATCTTGAGAATCATGGCGTCCAATTTGGCGCATCTTCTCCGGATGGAGCTTCCGCGGCCCGGTTTGACGGCCGGGGCGCCTGGCTGGCGTTGCCTGAGGCACTCGCGCCCCGTTTCGGTACCGGCGATTTCACCTTCTCGCTTTGGGTGAACACGGAAGAGGTCCTGGACGACAACCTCGGTGATTTGCTCAGCAAATACGACGCGGCTTCGCGCACAGGGCTCAACCTCAGCATCCTCACCTGTTCAGGCGTCTCCAATTCGCAGCCCAACTTCCGAACCGTGCATTTCGGGATCGATCAGAGGCGTACGGATCCTCAGTGGACAGACTGCGGACGGCCCGGCAATGCAGTGCTGATCTTCGGGATGGCCGTCCACGAGGGAGATCTGTATGCGGCCACCTGCGAGCCGGAGACGGGGGAGTCGGGCCGCGTGTACCGGTATGCGGGCGGCACGAATTGGATCGACTGCGGCAGTCCCGACGCCAGCAATGCCGTCGCTGCGCTCGCAGTATGTGACGGCCAACTCTACGCGGGCAGTTCCTGGTACGACACCACCGGCTCCGCGTTAGCCGAGTCGCCTAACACCACCCCCGGCGGCAAAGTCTATCGTTACGAGGGCGGTACACAGTGGACTTACTGTGGGACTCTGTCCAATCCCGAGACCGGCGAGGCCGGTACGATGGGCGGCCTGGGCGTCTACCGCGGCAAGCTGCATGCGACGACTCTGAAACAGGATGGGTTCGGCCTGTATCGCTACGAAGGCGGAACGGAATGGACCTATTGCGGAAATCCGGGAAGGCGCGTGCTTAATCCCGGCGTCTTCGACGGGGCGCTCTATATGGTGTCGTACGACGCCCCCGGCGGACCGTTCCGGTATGACGGCAGCGCATGGGAGTACGTCGGCGGAACAATTGACCCGCCCATCCATCAAGATTACTCGTTCACGGTCTACGACGGGCACCTGCATGTATCGACATGGCCCAACGCCAATGTCTACCGCATGGATTCCAATGGCGTCTGGTCTTTGCTCGGTCGGCCTGGCGACGAGCTGGAAACCATGGCCATGATGGTCTACAACGGCTCGCTCTACACGGGAACTCTGCCTTCTTCGAAGGTATACCGGTACGACGGCGGCACGCTGTGGACACCCGTGGGTCAGCAGCTGGATACGGCGGAAGGCAGGTACCGGCGGGCGTGGTCTATGGCCATCTACCAGGGCAAGCTGTTTTGCGGGACGCTTCCGTCGGGTAAGGTGTTCTGCATGGAAGCGGGCCGGAACGTTACGTGGGATCACGCGCTGCAACCCGGTTGGCGTCATGTAGCCGCCGTGCGCGACGCAGCGCAGCTGCGGCTGTACATCGATGGGCGCCCTGTGGCGGTGAGCGCCACCTTTGATCCGGATCACTTTGACCTGGCCAACGGCGAGCCGCTGCGGCTTGGCGCCGGTTCGGGCGATTTCTTCAATGGGTGGATGCGCGACGTGCGGCTTTACGAGAACGCCCTGTCGGAACAGGACGTCCTTGAACTTCACCGAGCCGGCCAGAGCGCGGAATAAGACGCTGAATCGGGCCCGCCCGGGCGGCGCTGCGATTCGGCGCGCCGTGCCTTGCTCGCTCGGCCGATGGTGCCGTCTTCGCGGCCTTCTGGTGCTGCGAAGATTGCATCGGTGTTATCCGCTGGTATAAACTTGCGTTCATTCCGTGAAACACGAGGCATAATTCAATCCCCAGTACGGCGCCCTCCCGCCGTTTGCCGGCGCTTCCAGGAAGGGAAAGCAAGTACCGGGGATTTCATGTCCGCTCGGTGAATAGATGAAACATCCGGGCAAATGTGCTAACTTTATACTGGAAGTTCTACGTTTTGTTTGCATCCGTTTCCCCGGACGTGTATCATTTCCTGCGGGGTAAACTTCACAGCTGGAGCCCCAGCGCATGTTCCCGCTTGAGAGGCCAGTATGAAAACTCTGATCGATAAAGTCCTTTCCCTGGAAAATGAGGCGGAACGCATTCTCGACAGCGCCCGCCAGGAAGCAAAGGCGATAGATGAAAACGCCGATGCTCAGATCGCCCGGATTCAACTGGAAGACGAAGCGGCCCTGCTGCGCCGCATTGATGAATACCGGAATACGGCCACACAGAAACACCAGGATGAAGCGGCCCAGGCCCGGGCTGCGCTCGTGCAGGAGATCGAGCGCGTCAAGCGGGTTCCGCAAAGCCTGCTCGATGAACAGGCAGCGAAAATCGTCGCCCGGTTTTGCGAGTTTGAGTAATGGCAATTGATTCCATGCTGAAGATGGTCATCTTGTGCCCTACCGGCGACGGGAAGCGCATTCTCCGCACCTTGCATGGCATGGGCATTGCCGAGATGACCGATGTCCAGGAACGAAGTGAAGACATCGGTGAGCACCTGGCGCCGCCCGAGACGTCGACCGAGGAAATCGACCAGGTTCTTCAGAAAATTCACCTTCTTCTCGGCCTGATCGATACCCTGGCGCCCGAGAAAAAGAGCTTTGTGGCTGGCCTCGCCCCGGTACCGCTCGTCATTGAGCCCGGCGAGCTGGATGCCGTCCGTCAGAATTTCGATTTGGAAAGCCACTACATCCGCGCCCATGAACTTGACGCCGCTTACCGGCGCGCGGATCGCCACTCCGGAGAGATCCAGAACCAGCTTGAGGAATTGAGGCCTTTTGAATCGCTGGCGATCCACGTCGGCGATCTGGCGAAAACACGCCATACACGCGTTCTGTTCGGGGAGATACTGCCCGCGGACTTAACCGCCCTTCAACTGGACGCCAATGCGCCTGGCACTCTGACGGTTGAGCGCCTCTATGAAGGGAAGTACTACCGGGAAGGCGCTCCGAAACTGGAGCAGGGGACGGACCCCCCCAGGAAACCGGTGCAGGTGCTGGCGGCCTTTGTCCTGGCGGACGAGCAGAAGGCCCGGGAAGCGCTCGCGCGCCATGGGTTTACTGAAGTGTCGCTGCCGGATGTGCCGGGTACCATTCGCGATCGGATCCGCGAGTTGACGCTTGACCAGGCGTCGCTCGAAGAAGAGGTCGCGGCCATCCGGGCGGGAGCACGGGATTTGGCCCGGCACCGCCGGGAAATCCTCATTCTCAAAGCCTTCTGGGACAGCTGCAAGAATCTTGCACTGGCCCGTCTCAAATGCGCCCGTGGCCGATGGGTGCAGGTGATGACCGGTTTTATCCGGGAGAAAGATGCCGGCACGCTGAAAGAGGCGCTGAAAGGATACGACCGGGCTGAGGTGATCTTGACGAAACCATCGCCGGATGAAGTGGTGCCGATCAGCATTTCGCTGCCGAAAAGCGTTCGGCCTGTCCGTATGCTGGTCGATCTGTTCGGGCTCCCGATGTACGGGGCGTTTGATCCTTCGCCGTTCGTGCTCTTTGGTTTTTTTCTCTTTTTCGGGATGTGCTTTGGCGATGTGGGCTACGGGTTAATGCTGCTCGGAATCAGTGCTTATATCATGCTGCGCACCAAAGCCTACGAAGGCCTGTACAACTTCGGCAAACTGCTTCTGATGGCGAGCATACCGACTATCCTCTTCGGGTTCATTTTTGGTTCGTGTTTTGGCGATTTGTACACGGCCGCGTACCTGGGAGAGGGCAACCCCGTCGAGCGGCTCCTGAACGCGACTACGCTGGTGAACCCCGTCGAGAACCCCGTGGTGGTGCTGCTGATGGCGCTGCTGATCGGCGTGCTCAACCAGTTTTATGCCATTGGCTTGAAAGTCTACAGCCATGTGAAACAGGGAGACAAGGCCACGGCCGTGTACGACGGCGTGCTTTGGCTCATTGCGCTGCCGGGCTTCATTCTCCTCGTCTGCCGGATGTTCGCAACGCTGCCCGGCTGGCTGAATGCGCTCGGCCTGGTCTTGTTCGGCGTCGGCGCGCTCGGGCTTATCCTCACCCAGGGCCGCGACGTCAAGAACCCCGTGGGCCGGTTCCTGAGCGGGGTCTTGAGCCTCTACGGCATCGTGGGGAGTTACGGCATCACCGCGTTCATCGGCGACACCATGTCGTATTGCCGTTTGCTGGCGCTGGGCCTTACGACATCGATTGTGGCCATGTCGTTCAATATGATCGCCGGGATGGTCCGGGACTCCCTGGGCGTGGTTCCCTTCATTCTTGTTCTCATACTGGTGCACCCCTTTAATTTCCTCATCAGCGTGATGGGCGCGTTTGTGCATTCGATGCGCCTGATTCTGGTGGAGTTTTTTGGCCGGTTTTACGAGGGGGGTGCCAAACCGTTTGCCCCGCTGGGCTTTGATTCGGAAGCGGCGATTCTCCGCAGAGAATAGCGCGCCGATGAAAACCTGCCACATACGAGGTTGGCACAAACGAAACTACCGATAGATTAGGCCGGCGCTCACTTGCGGGTGGCGGTCAAAACAAGGTCGAGTACGGAGAAGGAATATGGACATCGTGCTGGCAAATCAGATTGGCTGTGGTTTGGCTATTGCGGGCGCCGGGCTGGCCGTGGGGCTGGGCTGCGCCGGATCAGGGCGGGGAATCGGAATTGCTTCCCAGGCGATGGCCGGTGTCCTGAGCGAAAAACCGGACCTGTTCGGCCGGCTCCTGGTGCTCCTGGCGCTGCCCGGCACCCAGGGCTTTTACGGGTTCATTACCGCCCTGATGATCTTCATGCGCTTCGGTTTGACGGGCGGTTCGCCGGAAGTCTCCGTTGCCGCCGGTCTGGCCATGCTCGTGGTGGGTTTCGGCGTGGGGTTCGCCTTGATGGTCTCTGCCGTCTGGCAGGGTGAAGCGTCCGCGGCGAGCATCAGCCTGGTCGCCCGCCGGCCCGAACAGTTTGGCCGCTCGATCATCCTCCCCGCCATGGTGGAAACCTATGCGGTCGTCGCCTTGCTGGTGGGAATTCTCGCGATCAACTGGCTCACGAACATGAGTTTCGGCGCCTGAGCGTGCGCCGTCTGCTGTGTTCACCGCAAGCAGAATGAAGGGCCTCAGATATGGCATTTGACCAAATCACCCATGCTGTTCTGGAATCCGCGCGGGCCGAGGCGGAACGCGCCCGGAAAGCCGCCGAAATGGCGGCCGCCGAGAAAATCCGCGCTGCCCGCCAGGTGTCCGAGGCGGAATGCGAGCGAAAGTTCCAGGCGGCAGTTCGCGCCATCGATGAGGAGCTCAGCCGCGAATTGACCCAAATCGTCGGCGCCGGAAACAAAGAACTCCTCGCCGAGCGGGGCCGGAGTGTCCGCCGCGTGTTTGACCTGGCGCACGAACAGATTCTTGCACTTCCCGACGCTGTGCACCGGACCGTTATGCGCGGCCTTCTGGAACGAGCCACGGAGGGCCGGGGCGGCCGGATCCGTCTGCACGCCGATGAGCTCCCCCGGTTCAAACCGCTTATCCAGGAGCTGAATGCAGCCCGCGCGGGTGCCAATCAACTGGCGATCGACGAATCGAACTGCTTGCCGGAGCGTGGCGGGTTCATTTTCGTCAGTGAAGATTACGAAGTTGACCAGAGCGTCCGTACCCTGCTGCAGGATCTCGAATATGAACTGGCGCCCCATCTGGCCCGGGAATTGCTTGAACAGGCCGGCCGAAACGGAGCAGGTTCGTGATCGCGATGACCAAAGACCAGAGCCGGTGGGGGTTTGCCTGCGGCCGCATCAGCGTCTTGACCGGCCAGCTCATGCCCTTTGACTATTACCTCGCCCTCGCCGGGCTGGAGCGCGTGGAGGAAATGTTTCATCGCCTGCAGGACACCTCCCTGCGCGAATATATGTTTCCCGGCGCAATCACCTGGGAAGACTGGAGCTCAATCATCGACGCCTATGTCGATGAATTGATCGCGTCTCTCCGCAGAGATTGCCCTGCGCCGGTGCTGGCCGACATGTTTGCGCTGTCCGAGGATTACCTTAACCTCAAACGTGCCGTCCTCAACCGGACGCCATTCCCGTTCATTCCCCGGGTGTTTTCCGAGGATCGCCTGCTTGAGGTGGCCGCCGGCATGCCGAACCTTCTGCCCGATGTCATTCGCCCGGCGGTTGCGCAATTGGCCGCGCTGGGGACGAATGGCCAGGACCTGGTTACGATAGACCTGGTGCTCGACGGAGCCTACCTGCGCCATTATCTCGCGCTCGCGCGCGCGGTCAATGCCCCTGCCGTTCTGGCGTGGGCCACGGAACGCGTACTCAGCAAGTCCGTTTCCGCCCTGTGGCGCGCGCTTCGAGCCGGCATGAACCGGAAGGAATTCGAGCAGCGTTTTCTGCCGATCGATGGCATCACGGGCATCTTGAGGGACATTCTGGAAGCCGGCGAGCCGCAGACCTGGGGAGGCGTTATTCCCGGCCCCCTCGGTGACGCGTTTCGCGAGTCGCTCGAAAGTCCTGTGGAGGAGCAGATCGCCCGTTTCGAACATCTCGCCTCCAACCACCTGACTGAGCTGGCCCGTCAGAGCAAGCTGCAGACGATGGGGCCGGAACGCGTCTCTGGTTTCCTGTGGGGACTCTGGGTAGAGGCGTTCAATATGAAGCTGGTGATCAGCGGCAAGCTGAACCACATCGATTCCGAGGCGCTCCGCGTCCGCGTGAGGGAAACCTATGTCTAAAGCGGTTGTGGTAGGTGAGGAATCCCTGGTGCTCGGCTTCAAGGGCGCGGGATTTGAAATCGTGGATGTGCCCGACGGTGAGCAGCTTCTGACCGAGTTGAACCGGCTCGCCCGCGATCCGGCCGTGGCGCTCGTTCTAGTGACCGAATCCGTGGCGGAACAGGCGCCTGGCGCGTTGCAGCAGTTTCGGGAAGTGAGTCAAGCCATTCTCACAACCATCCCGACGCATCTCGGCAGTAAACATCTGGGCTTTAAAGACATGCGCCGGCTCGTCGAGCGTTCCATCGGGGTGGACCTGTTGGGCTGAAGATAAGGCATTCGTGCTCTGCGCATAGCGAATCCGGTATTACGAGGATGGAGATTATGAACAATAACCAGGGTGAAGTGGTCAAAGTATCCGGGCCTCTTGTCGTCGCTCGCGGATTGGCTGGCGCCCGAATGTACGAAATGGTCCGCGTGGGCGAGATGCGCCTGTTTGGCGAGGTTATCGAAATTCGCGGCGACGATTGCTCGATCCAGGTCTATGAAGAGACCGAAGGCATCGGGCCGGGGCAGCCGGTGTTTCGCACGGGCGAGGCCCTCAGCGTGGAACTGGGCCCCGGCTTGATCCGCTCCATCTACGACGGTGTCCAGCGCCCGTTGAACGATCTCAACGTTAAATTCGGCGATTTTATCGTCCGTGGGGCCGAAAGCCCCGCGTTGAGCCGGGAAACGCAGTGGGAATTCGAACCGGCCGTAAAAACCGGCGAAAAAGTCGCCCCCGGCGATGTCCTCGGCACCGTACAGGAAAGTAAGCTCGTTATCCACAGAATCATGGTCCCTGCGGGCGTCGAGGGCAAGATCACGCGCATCGGGCCTGTCACCGGCAATGTCGACACGCGGGTTGCCGTGATCGAGACTGAAAGCGGCCCGGTTGACGTCACCATGGTTCAGCGGTGGCCGGTACGCATGGGACGGCCCGTCAAACGCAAGCTGCCTCCCACCGTGCCGTTGACCACCGGCCAGCGTGTGATCGACATGTTTTTCCCGATGACGCAAGGGGGCACCGCCTGCGTCCCCGGCCCGTTCGGCAGCGGCAAGACCGTGGTGCAGCACCAGCTTGCCAAATGGGCCAACGCCCAGATCATCGTGTACGTCGGATGCGGCGAGCGCGGGAACGAAATGACCGACGTGCTGATGGAATTCCCCGAGCTGAAAGATCCCCAGTCCGGTGAGCCCCTCATGGAACGCACCGTGCTGATCGCAAACACCTCGAACATGCCTGTCGCCGCCCGTGAAGCCAGCGTGTTTACCGGCATCACCATCGCCGAGTATTTCCGGGACATGGGGTATTCGGTGGCCCTTATGGCCGATTCGACCAGCCGCTGGGCGGAGGCCATGCGCGAAATGTCCGGCCGGCTGGAGGAAATGCCGGGTGAAGAAGGCTATCCGGCCTACCTTGGCTCCCGCATCGCCAGTTTCTATGAACGGGCCGGCAATGTCATCTGCCTGGGCAACGACGACCGGGCGGGTTCGCTCTCGCTTATCGGCGCCGTGTCGCCCCCCGGCGGCGATTTCTCGGAACCGGTCGTGCAGGCCACCCTCCGGGTGGTGAAAGTGTTCTGGGGACTTGACGACAAACTCGCGTTCGCCCGGCATTTTCCAGCCATCAACTGGCTGACCTCGTACTCCCTTTACCAGGAGGCCGTCGATGTCTATGCAGGCGAACACCTGGGAGCAGGCTGGCAGGACGCCCGCCAGCGTGCTATGGGCATTCTGCAGCGGGAAGCCGACCTGGACGAACTGGTCCGCCTGGTCGGCATGGATGCCCTGCCCGTGGATGACCGGCTGCTCATGCAGGCGGCCAAGATGATTCGCGAGGATTTCCTCCACCAGAACGCCTTTGACGATCGCGATACCTATACGTCTCTTCCAAAGCAGTTCCAGCTGCTGAGCCTCATCCTGCATTTCTACGACGTGGCGCAGCCGGCCTTGTCGCAGGGCGTGCCACTCAACGCCCTGCAGGGGCTGGAGGAACTGGAGCAGGTGGCCCGGGCAAAATTGATCCCCGAAGACAACCTGGACGAATTCGACCGCCTGAAAGAACGCATTACACAGGCTGTAGCGGCGTTGCCGCGGTAACCGCGGCGCGAAAGGCGCAAGGGCGAAAGAAAGGGTACACGGAACGACCATGGTCACGCGTGAGTACAGAACAGCAAAAAACATCATCGGGCCGCTCATCCTGGTTGAGGGCGTCGAAGGCATCTCGTACGGCGAACTGGCCGACATCAAAACCGCCGGAGAGGATGGCCTGCGCCGCGGCAAGGTGCTTGAAGTTAACGGCGACAAAGCCGTCGTTCAGGTTTTCGAGGGTACCAGCGGACTCGCCCCGCAGGCTCTATCCGTCAAGTTCCTCGGAAAAAGCCAGGAGATCGGCGTCTCGGCAGACATGCTCGGCCGGGTGTTCAACGGCGCCGGGCGTCCCATCGACGACGGGCCGGCCATCATCCCCGAGAAATGGCTCAACGTCAACGGGAGCCCGATGAACCCGTATGCCCGCGACTATCCCAATGAGTTCATTCAAACCGGGATCTCCACGATCGACCTGCTGAATACGCTGGTTCGTGGCCAGAAACTGCCCATCTTTTCTGCCTCCGGACTGCCGCATTCCCGCATGGCCGCCCAGATCGCACGCCAGGCCCGGGTTTTGAAGACCGGCGAGCGGTTTGCGGTCATTTTCGCGGCCATGGGCATCACCTTTGAAGAATCCGAGTTTTTCATCGCCGACTTCCGCCGGACTGGGGCGATCGAGCGCGCCGTGCTGTTCATGAACCTGGCCGATGATCCCGCGATCGAGCGCATCTCCATCCCCCGGATGGCCTTGACCACCGCGGAGTTTCTCGCGTATGAAAAAGGCATGCACGTCCTCGTCATCCTGACAGACCTGACGAACTACTGCGAAGCCCTGCGTGAGATCTCCTCCGCCCGCAAAGAAGTGCCCGGACGCCGCGGCTATCCCGGCTACCTCTACACCGACCTCTCGTCAATCTACGAGCGCGCCGGCCGTATTAAAGGCAAGCCCGGCTCGATTACCCAGTTTCCGGTATTGACGATGCCCGAAGACGACAAGACGCATCCCATCCCGGATTTGACCGGCTACATCACGGAGGGGCAGATCATTCTCAGCCGGCCCATCCATGCACAGGGGATCTATCCGCCCGTCGACGTCCTGCCGTCCCTGTCGCGCCTGAAAGACAAGGGTATCGGTAAAGGGAAGACGCGCGAGGATCATGCGGATGTGATGAATCAACTCTATTCCGCCTATGCCCGTGGCAAGAGCGCCAAAGAGCTTGCGGTGGTGCTGGGCGAATCGGCCTTGAGCGAGGAAGACCTCCTGTTCGTCAAGTTTGCCGATGCGTTTGAGGGCAAGTTTATCCGGCAGGGCGAGGATGAAAACCGCACCATCGAGGAGAGCCTGGCCATCGGATGGGATCTGCTCTCCCTCTTGCCGCGCGAATCATTGAAGCGGGTTCGCGATGAGTTCATTGACAAATATTATCCCAAATAGGCCCCGGGCCTGGATGGTTTGGAAAAGGAGGATCCCTCAGCCGTGCGTCTCGCCGTAAACCCAACGCGCATGGAACTCCTGCGTCTCCGCAAGCGGCTCACTGTCGCGAGGCGCGGCCACAAGCTCCTGAAAGACAAGCTCGACGGCCTCATGAAGGACTTTGGGAAATACGCCAATGCCTATAAGGAGCGCCGGCTGGCCGTTGACAAGCAGCTGCCTGAGGTGCTCAAGCATTTCGTCCTCGCCGAAGCCACTTCGTCGCGGGCCGTGATCGAAGATGCCCTGGATCTGACCCGTCAGGAACTCTATGTCGATGCCCAATTGCGGCGCGTCATGGGGGTGGCCATTCCCCGCATTGATGTCACGTTTGGAGAGGCTCAGGGCGGATATTCGCTGATGCACACCTCGCCTGAACTCGACAGCGCCATCGACAGTCTCAAGAAATTCATCCCGGAACTGCTTCACATGAGCGAACTTGAGCAAACCGTGCGTCTCTTGAGCCAGGAGATTGAAAAAACGCGGCGCCGCGTGAACGCCCTCGAACATACCCTCATCCCGAACATGGCCGAGACCAGCAAGTACATCAAAAGCAAATTGGATGAAATCGAGCGTTCCACCACCAGCCAGCTCATGAAGATCAAGGCCGACCGGATGACTGATGGCGCCATGTAGCCGTACCCCCGGGACGGCTGTCTCCAGACGTGCTGCGGCGCGCTTCCTCGTTCGAGCGGAGCGGTATTCATCCTCCGGAGGCGGCGGCTCCTCCGCTCAGCGTTCAAGCCGGAGCGATGCGTACCCGTCGTGGTAATGGTAGCTCGTGACCGGGAGTTGCGGGGCCATGCTCAGTTCAGGGCCGCGCAAGGGCAGGTATCGCGAGTAGTTGTATCGAGCCACGAGAATGGTCCAGTCCGCATGCGGGCCAAATTTATCCCCGAAACGGGTCAATTCGCGGATCGGTATGGCCATTTCGCCCGTCCAGCTGGTATCCCGATCCCGCCAGTCGTTCAACGTGCCCTGGCATTGTGCAGCCACGTGCAATTCCATCGAAAACTCTTCGTTGCTCTTGAGGCCCATGCGTCCGCTGCCGGGGAACCACAGATGCGTCTTCTTTTCGTGCGGCGTTACGTACAATTCCCAATACCAGGTGCTTGCCCTGGGCTTCAAGAAGACCTCGGCCAGGTCGCCCGTCAGGTAGTGATGCTCCTGGTCGTTCTTTCCCTCGGCCACGATGTCTGAATCGGTATACTTCACCCCGACATACAGAAACTCGTTATCCCAGGCGAGCCGGACTTCACCCGCCTCGTGCAGCGTCTCTCCTTTGGCCTCGCTGTCACGTCCGAGGGAAAGCGGGTACGCCGTGGCGGTTTCCCAGACGGCATCATCGAGCCTGCCGTCAACCACGACCGGCGTCCCGGTGAATTTCGCCACCATAACGGGAGCCGTGTCAGATTGCATCCCTGCCAGCGCCGCCACGGCGGCGAGAGCCAACACCGCTACGGTAATGCGACCGAATCTCATTTCGAATCCTCCGCCAATTCCGGTTCGGCAATGTTCATCCGCGCGAATTCTTCATCGTCCAAATCATCCAGATTGCGGTTCCCCACCACTGTGCCGTCATCGCGATCATCGCGCTCGGCTACGCGCAGGGCCGCGAGAAGCTCCTTCAAGTTGTGGATGCCGCCGATTGCCAGCCAGACCGTAATGATCACCGATAGCGCAAACATGAAATAGCAATACACGCGCCAGGCGGCCATCCAGGTGCTGTCTTTCACCGGTGTGCTCAGCGAGTACAGCGTCCCTGCGATAAAGATGATCAAAAACAGAAACGAATACCCGTACGAACCGATGACAAGACAGCGATCCGTGAAGGAATACTCGGAACCCATTGCCAGGGCCCGCAGGCCCGTCGCAGAATTGGCCACGCCTTCGCGCGTATACTTGCCCCGGTGCAGGATCCGGTCCATGTCGGATACGCGGCCCCGGCCCGTTGCCAGCGACACGGCGGCATAAACCACGGCCGAGGCGACCATCGTCCAAAACCACAGCACCTGCGACGTGATCGGGCATTTCTCTCCGCCCAGTTTTGGCCACCAGCCGAGCGCGCGCTCCCACAATCCGGGCAGCAGGTTCGACACAAGAGCCTGCGTGTTCGGCCAGAAATATGTCATGTACCAGCCGGCGACCGCCAGCGTCATGCCCGTTACCGCGGCTGCCCAGGCGCCGGCCGTGTTGCCCCGTTTCCAGTACAGGCCACCAATGATGGCGGCGCCGGCCCAACCCAGATAAATCGTGCCCGTCAACGCAAAATACATGAGGATGTCCTGCTGTTGATTGAACAGCAGGCTGAAGAGAAAAATGAATACCGCCACCCCGAGGATCGATACGCGAAGCCAGCGGATGTGCTGTTTGGGTCCCAGGGGCGAGATCTCCCCGCGCAGCGTGTTTCGAACCGGCAGCACAACATCCTGAATGAAAATGCTGCCCCAGGTGTGAAGGTAGGTATCGTGCGTGGTCACGAACGCCGCAAACATCACGGCTGCGAAGGCGCCCGCGAGCCCTACCGGGAAAAAGTGCGCCAGCGCGACCGTCACCGTAAGCTGGGAGCGCAGCTGCTCGCTTGGCACAGTATCAAGTACGCGGTTGACGTTTTCGGCGTAGCCTGAAAACGAGGGGTGGTGCAAAAGCACGTACGCGGATATCGGTAACAGAATCATGGTCAGCGATTGCGTGATCTGCCGCAGATTGGCGATCAGGCGGCCCATCTTGGCTTCGTGCGGCGATTTTGCCGCGCAATAGTAACCTTGGTTGCCCTGCCAGGCCATGAAGGTAAAGACGATCCCAAACACCGCGATGAGAAAGTAGGTGAGGTTAAAATTCTCGGTATCGGCGGTCTTGAGCGGGTGAATCATCGAGGCGCTCTCCGGCGCCATCGACAGGGCTTCCTCGATCGTTGCCCAGTTAAAGTGGAGCAGCAGGAAAAGGCCCAGCACAACGAACATGATGTTGACGAATGTGCCCTGGATGAAGTCCGTCACCATGACCACAACCTGGCCGCCCATCAGCGTGAACGCCAGCGCGATCGTCAGCAAAAAGAGCATAATGCCCGCGAACACCAGGTCGATCTCCAGGATTCCCACGCTGACTACGTACGGAGGAAAACCGCAGAAATATTGAAAAAACCGGCCTCCCACCGCCGGGAATATTGCAAAATTGATGCTGCCCGACACAAACGCAAGCAGCCCCGCAAAGACCCGGAAGCTCCGGCTGTACCGCACCTCGAAAAACTGGGCCATGGTCATGCTGCGGGTCTGCCGGTACCGGTACTGCACCCAGCCGGAAATGGAGACGAGCACCATGGCGATCAGCATCATCATCTGCCACCACACCGCCGTGAATCCCGCCTTGTAGTACATCTCGAACAAGGCCACGATCGATATGGCGCACAAGCCTGCGATTCCATCGGCCACCCCGAGCAGGTACTTGCCAGCGCAACGATTCCCCGCGAGGAAGTCCGAAACACTCCGCGTATACTTGCTGGTCACATAGCCCGACCAGCAAATGAACGCAACCATTGCCCCCAAGACCATCCAGTCCAGCGCTTGCATATTCATAGTGAGCCTGATACCCCCTGACGCGATTCAGTCAGACCATGTCATATTTTGGCGATGCACCAGGGCATTCTACCAGATGAAGCGCCCAGCAGGAACTGTCTTCACGATGAAAATCATGGTAAGCGAAGCGATGTGCCTTCTGTCTCCACCGCCCAGGTGCGCGCAAACCCGGCGCTGCGCACCGGATGATTTATGATTTTGCGCTGATTGGGGCAGATCAGATAGCCTATCCGGGCGTGGAATCCGCAGACAGAAGGGAGAGGCCGGTATGAGACATCATGGTGCCTGGATCGTATGCTGCATGTTTGGGTTTCTGGCTGCTATTGCCGTGCCTCCTGCGCAGGGTGCGGTTTTGCAGGTGGGCGCATCAACCGTAAGCATTACGCCTGACCAGCCTGTAGCTCTGAGCGGCCAGATGTCGACGCGTATCGCGCGTGAGGTGCAGAGCGTGCTTCTGGCCAATGCACTCGCGTTGGAATCACAAAATGAGGGAGCGGCTCTCGAACAGGTGATTTTCGTGGCCTGCGACGTCGTGGCCATACCCGAGCACATCCGAACGCGCGCAATCGAACTCCTGGCGCCGCGTGTTCCGGATTTCGACACGAACAAACTCATCATCAGCGCGACCCACACGCATACCGCGCCCGTAATGATTGAAGGCGTTTATGTCATCCCGGACGAGGATGTTATGCGGCCCGCGGAGTTTTCCGAATTCTTCTCGGCACGCATTGCTGATGTCGCTGAAGCGGCCTGGAAGAACCGCAAACCCGCCCGGGCGGGATGGGGCATGGGGGATGCCGTTGTCGCATACAACCGCCGGTCATTTTTCGAAGACGGCCATGCCCAGATGTACGGCAACATCAGCATCGATGAATTCCGGGGTATCGAAGGCCCGGAGGACCATGCCGTGGAAGTGCTCTTCTTCTGGGATGAGGACGACAGCCTTATCGCGACCGCCGTGAATATCGCCTGCACGGCGCAGGAAGTGGAAGGCCTCAGTGTGGTCAATGCCGATTTCTGGCACCCGGTCCGCGAGGGCCTGAAAGCGAAGCATGGCGAGGGACTGGTGGTTCTGGGCTGGATCGGCGCGGCAGGCGACCAATCGCCCCACATCCGGTTCCGCCAGGCCGCCGAAGACCGCATGCGCGAGCTGCGCGGCCTGAGCCGGCTCGACGAAATTGCCCGGCGCATCATCCGCGCCTGGGAGGAAGCATATGAGGGCGGACAGAAGGAGAAGTTTTCGGATGTGCCTCTGGTGCATACCGTGAAATCGATCGAATTGCCCCAGCGCCTGGTTACGGAGCAGGAGTACAAGGACACGCAGGCCGAGATCGCTGCCGCCTCCACTGATCCCAGGGATTACCGGCGCGTGGAATGGCTCCAGAATGTGCTGAAACGCTATGAGCAACAGCAGCAAGGCGACATTGGGCCCTACACCATGGACCTGCATGTCCTTCGCCTTGGCGATGTGGCCATTGCCGTGAATCCTTTCGAGCTCTTCACTCAATACGGCATCCAGATGAAAGCGAAGAGCAAGGCCTTGCACACATTCGTCATTGAGCTCGCCGGGCCGGGCACCTATGTGCCCACCCCATTTGCGGCTGCCGGTGGAGGCTACAGCGCCATCGCGGCGAGCAACCAGGTGGGTCCGGAAGGTGGTCAGAAGCTGGTCGACGAAACGGTCGCCGCGGTCAACGCTCTCTGGTCGGAACAATAGCTGCCGGGGGAATTTGCCAAAGCCGGCGCGGATTGCCGGTTCGATGCAGTTTTCGTGATCAGGCGCGCGTGCGTTTTGCCATGCGCGCCACGATCTTGCTCAGTTCTCGAACCCAGACCACGCTGCTGGCAACGGCGGTGCACACGCCCCAATCCTTCAGGCTCAGGGCGCAGGTGGAGAAGGCGTCCTGCAGAAACGGGACGTAAACCACGGCCACCTGCAGGCCCATCGAGAGAATCAGCGCGCCCCACAGCCAGTTGTTCTGGAAAAATCCTTGAAACGCGCTGTGCTCGTCGGAACGCGCGTTGAACACGTTAAACATCTGAAATACGACCAGTGTGGTGAACGCCATGGTTTGCGCATACCGCATGTCGCCCTGACCTTCCACCAGACCGCCCGGCAAGGACGCATCGAGCACAAACAGTGTCCCGGCGGCGATCACTACGCCCGTGAGCGCAATCGTGACCCACATCCCCGGCGTGATCACGCCTTCCTGGCGAGGCCGCGGTTTGCGGAGCATGACGTCCGGAGCCGGCGGATCAACGCCCAGTGCCAGCGCGGGCGCGCCGTCCGTCACCAGGTTGACCCAGAGGATCTGCGTGGCCAGCAGAGGCATCACCACGCCGTGCCCCTGCGCCATCAACCCCATGGATTTCGCCAGGAGCACTCCGAAAAACATCGTCATGACTTCACCGATGTTCGACGAGAGGAGGTATCGCAGAAACTTGCGGATGTTGTCGAAGATGGCCCGGCCTTCTTCAACCGCCGCGACGATGGTCGCGAAATTATCGTCCGTCAGCACGACGTCGGCTGCTTCACGGGAGACGTCGGTGCCGGTAATGCCCATGGCGATCCCAATGTCCGCGGCTTTGAGCGCCGGGGCGTCGTTCACGCCGTCGCCGGTCATGGCTACCGTCGCGCCGCTCTCCTGCAGCGCTCTCACGATATCCAGCTTGTGCTCCGGGTCCACTCGCGCATAGACAAATACCTCCTGGACCGTTTCCGTCAGAGCATCCTCCGGCATCTTCGCCAGTTCCGCGCCGGTGACCGTCCGGCCTCTGGGCGCAATGCCAAGCTCTTCGGCGATGACCTCGGCGGTCGCGGGGTGATCGCCCGTGATCAGCATCGGACGGATACCCGCGCGTTGCGCACGCTCCACAGCTGGCTTCGCCTCGGCGCGTGGCGGATCGATCATCCCAATCAGGCCCAGAAAAACGAGGTCGCGTTCCAGCCTTTCGTCGGGTTGTTCCTGCACGAGCGTATCCGTCGGGATCTCTCGCGCGGCAACGCCCAGCGTGCGCAGGGCCTGCCGGGCCAGCTCGTTATTCGAGGCGTTGATCTCCCGGCGGCGCTGTTCGGTCAAGGGCCTGGTGGCGCCGCCCGTCTGTTCCAGAGTGCAGCGGGACAACAGGACGTCCGGCGCTCCTTTCGTGAACACCAGCAGGCGTTCGGGAGCTTCGGCGTCGCTATGAACGGTCGACATCAATTTGCGCTCGGATGAGAAGGGGACTTCCCCGACGCGCTCAAACCGCACATCCAGCGATTCGCCAGACAGACCGGTTTTCCGTGCCGCCACGAGCAGCGCGCCTTCCGTCGGGTCGCCCAGCACTGTCCAGCGGCCGTTTTTGTGCTGAAGCACGGCGTTGTTGGCGCGATCGGCGGCCATCAGGGCATGCTCCACCTCTGTGCGGAGCGCCTCATCCGAAACTGCGTTGCCGTTCACGTGTACCCGGCCTTCGGGCTCGTATCCCGTGCCTTCAAGCTCCACCTGGCCGCTCGCGGTGACTACGGTCCGCACCGTCATTTCATTTTTGGTCAGGGTGCCGGTCTTGTCGGAGGCAATGATGGTGGCGGAGCCGAGCGTTTCAACAGCGGCCAGGTGGCGCACAATGGCGTTGCGCCTGGCCATGCGTTGCACCCCGAGTGCGAGCACGGTGGTCACCACCGCGGGAAGGCCTTCCGGCACCGCCGCAACCGCCAGGGCCACACCCAGGATGAGCGCTTCAAACAGCGCCGCCAGGCCACGGAGGTTCTCGACAAAAATCAAGGTGGCGATCATCACGATGGCGATTATGACGACAATGATCCCGAGTAATTTGCCCACCCGGTCCAGTTCGACCTGAAGCGGCGTGAGTTCCCGGGGAGCCTGCCGCAACATGCCGGCAATCCGCCCGAGTTCAGTCTGCATGCCGGTGGCCACCACCACTGCGCTGCCCCGCCCGTAGGTTGCGGCCGTCCCGCTGAAAAGCATATTGACGCGGTCGCCCAGGGGCGCCTCGCTATCCATGGGGGCCGTTTCTTTAGAGACCGGCAGGCTCTCACCGGTCAGCGCCGCCTCGGCCGTCTGCAACGCCGTGCAGTGAATCAGCCGTGCGTCGGCCGGAATCTCATCGCCTTCCTCAATCAGAATGATGTCGCCGGGCACCAGTTCCGCTGTGGGGATCCGCCGCCGCTCGCCATCACGCAGGACGGAGGCCATTTCCGAGACCATACGCCGCAACGCGGTGACGGCCGATTCGGCCCGGGCTTCTTGAATGAAGCCGAGGAACGCGTTCAGCAGCACGATCGCGAAGATGACAATGCCTTCGTATGGAAGCGCCGATTGCCGTTCCACAAGCCAAAGCAACACCGAGATCGCGGTCGCGATCAGCAGCAAAATGACCAGAACGTCCTTGAATTGCGCGAGAAACCGTTTCCACGCCGGCACGGGCTCTTCCGAAAGCAGCTCGTTGGGTCCGTATTTTTCGAGCCTCGCGCTGGCCTCGGACTGGCTTAATCCCCGCCGTGCATCCGTGCTCAAAGTCTCAAGGACTTCATCAATCGTCTGGCAGTATACGGGCGCAGAGTTCTGGCCACCGTGTACGCTATTCACAGTGCAATCCTTCCAGGCTCGCGGGCCCGGCTGCGCCGTGCTGGAGAAAGGCAGGCCGGCGCACGAGCCGTTACCGCCTCAAAAGCGAAAACGGTCCCCGTGCCTGACCTGAGGTTTCCGTTTCGATCGGTGGCCGCCGGGACACAGGCTGCGGTTATTGTGGACGCTCTATTCTATCACGAAGAACGCCCTGGGCGTCTCATTCTGTGCAGCGCGTTCCGCGTGTCCAGCCCCGGGCGTGAGCTACTCCAGCCGTAGCCACCCCATTCGGGCCGGGTTGTCGGCGCCATACCCCAGGCGCGGCATCACAGTCACTTCGGGGGTAGGCGCCCAGCTGGCGAGCATCGTGCCGGTGTTATCGCTTGAGCGCCCGGCAACCTCCACGTTAATCCGCATGGGCGTGGACGGCGCCATTTCGCCACGGAATGCCTCCATAGGAATGCGAAGCCGGAATGCCTGGCGGCCTTCGAGGCTGTCCACGACAAGGTCCCACGGCGTGTCGGGAACCAGCCAGCCCAGCCGGGCGACCTGCTTCCCGTTCACGTCACCGCGGAAGGTGCGGCGCGGGTAAATGTGCGTTGGTTCTACCGCCACCGCGACGGCGACCGGACGCCACTGTTCTGACGAGGGGCATTCCACGTTCACAAAGAGAAAAGCGTCATCGTGCGCGGCCTGCCACGCCCACGCCAGCCCTTCAACGGGCAAGGCCGTTTGAGGCAGCCCTGTCCAGGCGGACGCTTCCCGCCAGTGTGACGCAAAATCCTCTTCCGCCCGTTGGCAGCGGTACGTCAGCGGGCCGTCCAGGAGCCCGGATTCTTCGGGAAACACGGGTTTTTCGGCAGCGATGGCATTTTCAGCCTCCACAAATTCGGTTTCCAGCACTTCCTGGAGCCGCTCCACCCGCCAGCGCAGTTCGGCAGGGAAATAGGTGTAGCCCTCGGCTTCGGCCTGAAATCCAAGGAAAGGGTTGATCTCACACAGCGCCGCCATGGCGGTAGCGTTTTCGATCTCCTCCTCGACGATGTCCCGCATTGCCGCGAGCAACTCGGCCCTTGAATCACTTGCATCGTAGAGAAGCTTTTCGCGCATGTCGTAAAAGCGGAGGATGTTGTATCCGGTCTGGAACTGAATGCCCAAGGCTTGGGCTACGGTGAGATCGCGCTGCCGTTCCGGGTCTCCGGCGCAGAAGGGCGCAAGCTCCAGAAGCTCATCCACTCCGATCCGCCAGATGGCCGACATCCGCCCGCAGAGTTCGAGCACTTCTTCCATCGTATGATTGCCGGAGAAACACTCCCCGATCCGGTCGCCGCTCGGAGGAAATTCCAGCTTCCAGACCGGCGAGAGGTTTTTGTGGGCGGGTTTCAAATGGAGCGGCCACACAATGCCGTCGTTGATGGGGCCGTAATACTGGAATGCATTGGAGATCGGATAATTGTCGTATGCCTCTCCAAACAGCCGCCACGCCCGTACAACGCGAGCCGCATGAACTGGACCCCAGTCCCGCCGCGCCAGCTCCAGGAGAAACGTTTCCTCGTCGAGGTCATCTGGTGCAAATGGTAATACGCTCGCAGCCGCCCGGTGCATGACCGACGGCATATTGCCCATATACCAGCACTGCATGACGCTCGTGACGCCCAGCCGGCGCATCGCAGCATATTTTTGATAGAGATTGCCCGGGACCGGAATATAAGGGACCGTCGACGCCTCAAAGGAGTTGCAGGCCTGGAGCTTTGCGCCCAGTTCCACGCCGTGTTCCGCTGCCGCTTTCGCGATGCGTGTGTAAATCTCGCTCGGGCCGATATAGGACAACCAGTAGTCGCCCGCATGCCGTTCCTTGCCCAATTGCAGCTTGGCGCCGTCCGATTCGAAGTTGTACTGGCAGATCACGCCGGGCGGGGTACGCCGCGCGATGTCGGGAAAAGGCGCCGTGCTGTGCGCGACGCCCGTTCCGTTGCCCGGCACGTACAGCCACGAGATCAGCTTCGCGCTGGGGCTGGCGGCGTGCATGCCTCGCTCCATCGCCGACAGCGAGGCGTGCAGGATTTCGCCCGGCGCTTTCTCCGCACAGATCGGGCAGGCGACCCGCCAGTTCTCGTCCGCAGCGCTGAGGCAGGTCGTCGAACGCTCCCCATAACTGATATTGATGAGGCCTCCCAGATGCGGGACCTGCGAAAAGATGTCGTACACAGCTTCGTACAGATAGGTCTGAGCCGCTTCCGAAAAGGGGCAGAACAGACGCCCCGTGCCTGAAAACGGCGCGCTCCCCAGTTCGGGGTGGGCGAGCAGCAGCGGATTGTCGGGGTCCATTACCCGGGGCTCAATACAGAAAACAAACACCTGAATGCCGTATCGGCGGCATTTCGCGACGGTTTTGCGCAGTTTTTCCAGGCGGCGGTCGCGGTCCGGGTCAACTACGGGTGTCAGTGAGGTCTTGCAGATGTTCCTGAACTCAATGGTGAGCCACAGCGCATTGACACCGTCATGCGCGATGCGGTTGAGGTACCCGTCCGGATAGTAGTCGACGTCGTCGAGGAGTTCATCCTTATTCTTTGGCGGCCGCTTGATTGGCCCGAAAAAGCACCTGGAAATGCGCGTGTGTATGAACGGGGCGCGTTCAAGTTCGCCCAGCGGGAGAAAAGGCCCCTCCGCGCCCAGGAGCAAGTCTTCCAGAAAGAAGAGGCCGCGCCGGATCCCTTCCGTGTCGCCCGCTTGAATCCGGCATTCGGTTTCCTGAACCACAAGCCGAAACGTCTCGCCCCGGCTCGTGTGTATCTGTTCCGTATGGATGCGATACGGGCCGTCCACCGGAAGCTGGGTGCCAGAAAAAAAGGCTCGCACATCCTGATACGCCGTGTCGAGCAGACCCTCCGGATCAGGAAAGCCGGCTTCGATGGTGACGCCTCTTCCCAGATCTGCTTCGCCACGAAGGGCCTGCGTCCGGCTCCAATGCGGCTTCCACGTCATCGGCGCCGCCAGGGCCTCCACGAATGCCCATTCACTCTGCGGAGGACTCGGGGGCGGTTCGGGCAGGGCCACGGCACCCTGCATGCTCATGCCTGTCGCGATAAGCCATCCGCCCAGCGTGCAACAAATCCACATATTCAAGAACCCTCCTCGATGTCTGACCCGGCAGATGGGAGTGGGGCACAGGATAGCAGGTACGCGGGGCGATGCGAACATTCTCTTCAAACGAACAGCCCCGGCCTTATCTCAACAGCCTCAGCGCGACGAAAGCGATCGCGGAAGACAACATGAGTCCGCTTCCGCCCGTTTTGCGCACGGCGCGCACCTGGAACGAACACGCTTCTGGCGTGGGGCAACGATGCTGTTTCGGATACTCTGATGATGAGACAATTCGTTCACTTGATCTGTCCGGGACTCTCTGACATACTTTGCGAGTTGGGTTCGCCGTTATCCCCTTGGGCCGATGGTTCGCCGGCGCGACACTTGAGGGGTGCGAAGCGGCGAATGGGCTTACATGAGCGGGAGAGCGTGTTTATGCCAGCGGGACCCCAACTCTGGGGGCTGTCGGTTTTCGACGTCCTCATCATCATCGCCTATATTGTTGGCGTTGTCATCATCGGCACGTATTACGGGAAATACGTCAAATCAGCCAAAGACTTCTTCCTGGCGGGCCGGGCGTTGCCCTTCTGGGCCATCGGCATGTCCATCGTGGTGAGCGATATTGGCGCCAGTGACTTCGTGTTCGTGGGGGGAGCCACGTATAAGTACGGCGTGTCCGCCGCGAACTTCGACTGGATAGGTTCCATGCCCGCGATGGCGATCGCCGCCTTCATCTTCATGCCCTATTACTGGCGTGCCGGCGTCTATACGATCCCCGAGTTTCTCGGCCGCCGGTACAATATGGCGGTCCAGATCATTCATGCCGCCATCTGGGGCATTTTCATGGTGACGATGCTGGGCGTTATCTTCCAGGCCACCGGCAACTTCATGGCGAGCATTCTAGGCTGGCCGATCTGGGTCGGCGTCGCCATCACCATTGTGACCGTGTTCATCTACACCTTCTCCGGCGGTCTGGCGGCAGTCGTCATGACTGACGTGGTCCAGCTTGTGGTCATGTTCGTCGGGGGCCTGGCGCTTCTCGCATTGGCCATGTGGGAAGTCGGCGGATGGGGCGCCCTGCAGGACCAGGTGATCGCCATCAAGGGCGAGGGGCATCTGACGATGCTCCAGCCCAATGACGACCCCACTACGCCGTACCCCTGGGCCGGGATCGTCTTCGGACTCGGGCTGGTCATGTCCACCGCCTATTTCAGCGGGCATCAGGGCGTTGTTCAGCGGGTCTTTGGCGCGCGCTCGGAATGGGACGCAAAAGGCGGCATGTTGTTCGGCGGATTCCTGAAGTCGTTTATTCCGCTGATGGTTGCGCTTCCCGGCCTGGCCGCCATCGTCCTCCTTCCCGAGGGCTCGATCACCAAGGGCGATGATGCCGTGCCCGCCATGATCCGCCATCTGATGCCGGCGGGCGTGCGTGGCCTCACCTTCTCGGCGCTCGTAGCTTCATTTTTATCCAGCGCCGACGGCTACCTCAATTCCGCCTCGACCATCTGGACCACCGACCTCTATGGGCGCGTTCATGAGTTTTTCACTGGACGCCTGCCCGGCGAGCGGCATGGGCTTGTCATGGGGCGTCTCTTCACAGTGGTTTTTGTGATCATTGGAGCGTCGCTGGTGCCCGTGCTGGATCGAGTCGAGAGCATGTACAATTTCATCCAGACCTCGCTGTCGATGTTTCAGGGGCCCGTGTTTGCCATTCTTCTCCTGGGCATCATGTGGCGCCGCGCGAATCGCTGGGGCGGCCTTATCGGCATGCTGAGCGGCGTCGCAATCAGTACCGTGCTCAACTTCACGGAAGGCCTGTTCCCGTCGGCTGACGCATTTCTCTTCGTATCATGGTGGTCTTTTGTGTTTACTATCATCATTACGGTTGTCGTAAGCCTCCTTACGAAGCCTGAGCCGGAAGAAAAGATTCGAGGGCTCGTTTTCGGCCAGGTGATGAAGGATGGCCAGATTCAACGCGTGCTGGCGGAAAGGGTTGAGTAAATGAACGTTCCTGAAACCGCCCCAAATCTGATCACGAGGATATTCAAGCCCGTGCTGCAGCCCTTTTTCGACCCTATTAACAACTTCCTGGGCCGGTACTATATGCCGTGGGCGACTATCTGCGCCCTCGGCCTGTTCATCGGTGCGATGGTCTGGGTGTTTACCCTCCGCAAGGAATATGTGAACGTCGACGCCCCCAGGAAAGGCTTCTTATACGATCTGCGGGTCTGGACCATCATCTCCATGCTGCCCCATGTGCTGGTGTATCTCTACTTCTCGAAATGGAGCTAGCCGTGAGCGACCAAGATCCTCTCAGCCATATTAAACGTGACGCCGAGGCGTTCTTTATCCTGGGCGCCTTTCTGATCTTTCTGGCCGCAATTGTCCTTGTGGCAACCGTCTTCCAGGCGCCCGGGCACGCCCGGGTGGTGAATGGCGGCGCGGGCCTGATGTTGCTGCTTATCGGAGGCGGCATGGCCGCCTGGAGCCGTATGCTTCGGAAGCGCCTTTCCAAATAGCCTCTCACCAGCAACGGCGCCTTGATTCCCGCTCCGGCTGCCCGCCGGACGCCGCGCCTGCGCATCCCCGCTCTACAACGCCTCGCCTGGAGTGCTCTCGCGTACCGCCCTGCAAGGCCGCATCCGGGTGGCGATTCACATGTCTGCTTCAGGAGCACCACGAAACGTGCGTCCGGGGCTTCCGATGTTACATAATGGCGCCGCGTGCGATTTGTGGCCAGGGAAGAGCCGTCATCATGAAGTCAGCCGCGCCGTGCTGAACCGGAGCCCGATTCAAATCCCGGCGGGGTGCGCTTCCTGCATGCTGGAGGTTTCGGCTGCGAACGCACAGAGTAGGGGAAATGGGGGAGTATCGCGCGGGAAACTGGCCGGAAATCCCGCAGTCTTGATGTCAGGAAGAGGAACGGCCTCTGAACACATCTGGAGCAGGACCGATGGATTTTACACTGAGCGCGATGGACATCACGGTTATCCTGGGCTCGCTATTGCTTGTCGTCGGCGTAGGACTCTGGGCCTCCCGAAAACAGGGCCGCACGGCACGCGATTACTTCCTCGCTTCCGGAAAGTTGCCTTGGTGGATCATCGGGGCCGCGTTTGTATCGACCAGCGTGTCGAGCGAACAAATCGTCGGGACGATTGGCCAGGCATACCAGCACGGAATGGGCATCGCCAATTGGGAATGGTGGCTGCTCCCCGTATACAGCGTGCTCATCATCATTTTTATTCCGATCTATCTCCGCAACAAGATCTCGACAGTCCCGGAGCTGCTTTCCAGGCGCTTCAACTCGGCCTGCGGCGATATCTACAGCTACATCATGCTGTTCGCCTACATCTTCGTCTTTCTTGTGCCCGTGCTCTACGGCGGCAGTCTCACCTTTGCCAGTCTGACCGGATGGAACTTCCACTACATTCTCTGGGGCATGATCGCACTGGTGGCCGCATACACCGTCAAGGGCGGCCTGATGTCCGTCGTGTGGACTGACGCCCTGCAGTGTCTCATGCTCATTGGGGGCGGGCTGCTCCTCTTTTTTGTATCGCTTCATCAGGTGCCCGGGGGCTGGCATGCCATGGCCGAAGCCAATCCCGAGCGCTTTCATCTGTACTGCCCTCCCGACCACGAAGTCGCGCCGTTTCTAGGCGTATTGGCCGGGACCATCGGCTTGTTTGTGTTCTATTCCGCCGCCAACCAGGTGATGGTGCAGCGCGTTCTTGGAGCACGTTCGCGGTGGGACGGCATCATGGGCATCATTTTTGCCGGGTTCATCAATTTTGTCCGTCCCCTGGTCACCTGCTTTCTCGGATTCATTGTGTACCACTGGATTCATGAGATGCACCAGGCCGAACCGCTCGAAACCGTCGATCAAGCCTTTGCCTTCTCCCTGCGCTACCTCGCCCCGGAGTGGGGACTGCGAGGCATCGTCCTCGCCGGGTTTATCGCCGCCGTTATGTCCACGGTCAGTGCCCTGGCCAACTCCACCGCAACGATCTTCTCCCTCGATGTTTACAAAAAGCTCATCCGGCCTGACGCCAGCGAGCGTGCGGTGGTCTCGGTTGGACGGATGACCTCTTTGTCGGCCCTCCTGATCGCCGGCGCCGTGGCGCCTCAGGTCGCGCGTTTCGGCGGCATCTTCATGTATTTTCAGCAGGGCATTACCTTTATCGCCACTCCCATCATCACGGTCATCCTCGCCGGAATCTTCTCTCGACGGGTCAACGCTTCCGGCGCGCTGGCCGGCCTGATTGCGGGTATTATCACCACGGTCGTGCTCCTCGGCCTTCTCATCGCCGGTGTGAAGATGCCGATACACTGGCTCTATGTGGGGTTCTTCCAGCAAGTGCTCGTGCTGGCCGTCATCGTGGGGGCAACCCTCATGACACCCGCCCCGGCTGCGGAAGTCGCGGAGCCGTTCTTCTGGCGACCTGCCATCCTGACCGAACATGTGCGAGCCGAACCGCCAAGACCCTGGTATGCGCGGGCGCTGCTTTGGTACGCTCTTTTTGCCGCGATCTGGTTCTATCTGTACTGGAAATTCTGGTAAGCGCCGCACGCGGACAGCCGCGCGGGCTTCAACCTCAGGGAGAAATGAGCGATGCGCATTATGGCTTTCGGGGCACATCCTGACGATATCGAGATCTTCTGCTCCGGCACTCTCGCGAAATACGCCGCGCAGGGGCATACCATCGGCATGGCCGTCATGACCCGGGGCGACGTCGGCTCACCTACCCTGCCCCGCGAAGAAATCGCCGCTATCCGGGAGCGTGAGGCGCGTGCTGCCGCCGCCATCATCAACGCGGAGTTCTTCTGGCTGGGGTACGACGATGAATTTCTCTACGATACGCCCGAAGTGCGGCGGCATGTCATCGACGTGATCCGCCAGTTCCGCCCCGACGTCATCCTCTGCCCGGATAAAGACCATGACTACCACCCCGACCACACCCGCACCGGGCAGATTGTCTGGGACACCCACGTGATGGCCACCGTCCCCAATATCCCGACCCAGACCCCGCCGGCCGGCCATATTCATGAGATCTGGTTCTACGACACCATGGCCGGCATCGATTTTCAGCCCGAGTTCTACGTCGACGTCTCCGAACACTGGGACACCAAGGCGCGTATGATCGACTGTCATGTCAGCCAGGCGGAGTGGCTCATCGCCCAGTATGGGAAGACCCCGACACATTACGCTGGAATTCAGACCCGGTTTCGGGGGTACCAGGCCGGGTGCGAGTTCGCTGAGGCATTCCGCGCATCGCGATCCTTCCCGGCCATCGCAACACGAGACATCCTGCCAGCGAAACCGCGCGTCAAATGAGGCGCCTCAGGTGACGGGCGCTCACTCCTCTGCAAGCTGGCAGAGGAGACGCGCCGACGCATTGGCCATTTGTTCTCCGCTGCCCGCGGAGAGGTAGCTGCAGCGGGAGGTGCGGACTTCGTAGCCTCCGCCGAGGTACGATTCGGCGGTGCCCACATATCCGCAGCAGCCGTTGGCCAGTTCGACGACCATCGTGAGCTCCCAGGGGGAGCTGCGTTTTACGGCAAGCCCGAGATCACAGAAAAACTCCGCCGGATTGCTCGCGATGCCTACGTCGCCGATGCGCATGGCCTGCATTTCCACGGGCACGGTCGGCGATTTCTCTTTCATCGCCCGTACCATGGCCGCTTCCATCAGATAGATGGCATCGCCCGTGCCCAGCCCGATGCCCGGCGCTTCCCGGCGCACGAGTTCCTCGTCCGAGTCGCCAAGATCGCGAATGGGGAGGGCCAGTGTCTCTGATGTCACGCCGAGTGGCGCGTCCGGTGTGAATTCCATCTTGGCAAGCACGCCCAGGGCAGCCGCGCCCACGCTCATGCCGGCCCGGCGCGCAGACCCTTCCCCGAACTCTCCCGTGCGCGGACTGCGGTTGTCTACCTGCGTCACGTCGCCGCAGGCTCCGTTCAAAAACACCACGCCGATATCACTGCCCAGTCCGCCCCGGATGGTTTCCCGCAGATAAAGCGGCCAGTCGGCGGAGAGCTGGCTTCCGCCCATCGTGGTCCCGTGCAGCGCGAAATTCACGATACATCCCAGAAGCCGGCCTTCGGCATCTTCCGCTGCAATTACCGCCACGTCCGGGTCGATCGGTCCGGCCGGCGCCACAATGCCAGGATTCATCTTGCCGGGGTGGGTCCGTATCGTGCCGTCTTTCATGCGAAACCGGCGATTGAACCCCACGCCGGGCTCCTGGCTCAGGCCATACCCCACGCGGGCCTCAACGGCCGCCTCGCTCGCCTCCACCACGGCATCGGCGATCCGTCCGGCCGCGAACAGGCAGTAGGCGTCGTCTTTCTCGACGTGGTAGCAGCTATCTACCGGGCCGCCGTTATGCGTGTGGCTCGCCGCAATCATGATGTTGGCCGCGGGGATACCACAACGGGCTTCCGCCTGCTGTCGCGCTTCCTGGACGATGCCCTCCGTCACCGTAATCAGATCCACGCCCACAAGCGCCAGAGTGACCTCGCCATTGCTGAAATACGCCGCCTCGGCCCATAGGGGATCGTGCACGCCGGTCGAAAAATTCTTGTTGAATCCCCCGGGGATCTCCATCCCGATGGCGGGCGTCAGATCTGTTCTGGCAAAACCTGCCCGCAAGGGCGGCGAGCCCGCCTCGGCCGTTTCAGCTGCCTCTTGCGCGTGTGCGGGAATTGCGCCGCTCGCAAGCAGCAACACCGCGCTCAACACGAAAAACACCCACCCAGGCGTCGACAGCCGGCTCCACTGGATCATGACGCTTCTCCCTCTACGGCCTAACTGCCCAATTTTCCATCAATCTACGCTTCTTTCCGGCAGGGTATCAACTCAGGATCATGGGCAGAAGTGCGCTTCGTCGGGAATTTCGGTACACTCGCTCATAAATTGACGCGAAACCGCTGCGGTGCGGCCGGCCTGCCCGGCCTGTGTACAGGCCTGGGCGCTGAGTTTATACACATCGACGGAGGATTAGACATGTTGCGTGCTGTGATTATTGGATTGCTGCTTGCTGTCGCCGTGCCCTCGGGCGCGATGACGATTGCCGAGGATGGTCACGCCCGTGCCGCGATAATTCTCTGCGATTCTCCCGAGATCCCTGAGCAGACGGCCGCGCGCGAGCTTGCGGCGTATCTGAACTCGGTGACCGGCGGAAACTTTACTGTTATCCCGGAATCGCAGGCGCCCGCGGACGGACCGCGCGTGTTTGTCGGGCCGACGCAGTTTGCCGCATCCCAGGGCATCGATTTCACCTCCGTCGGGCCCGAGGAATGGGTCATACGGACCGTTGGCCGCGACGACCTCATTCTCGCGGGAGGACGGCCCCGCGGAACGCTCTACGCCGTTTACCATTTCCTCGAAGACGTTCTCGGCGTGCACTGGTGGAACGCCTGGGAGGAGACGGTACCCCAGAACAGCACCCTGCGGCTGGGCCCTCTCGACCATACCGGCAAGCCCGCCTTCCGCAGCCGTGATATCTACATGCTCTACGGGAATGATGAGGGACGCTTCGCCGCCCGGAACCGGCTGAACCGCGACGGTGATACTCCGATCTCCCCCGACTACGGCGGAGCGATGGATTACGGGCCGCCCTACCATGTGCACACGTTCTACATGTATGTTCCGCCGGAATCGTACCTCACCGAGCACCCCGAATGGTTTTCGCTGGTCAAGGGACAGCGCGAGGCCGGATACAGGCAACTTTGCCTGACGAATCCCGATCTGCGGACGTTTTTCGTCGAAAAACTGAAGAGTTATATTGAACAATCCCGTGCGGAGGCTCGCGCCAGCAATGCGCCCGCGCCAACCGTCTTCAGCATTTCCCAGAACGACTGGGAAGGCCCGTGCGAGTGCAGCGATTGCCAGGCCATCGCGGAGGCTGAGGAGTCGGAAGCAGGGCCGCTGCTCGATTTTGTCAACTACGTCGCCGATGCAATCCGGGAAGACTATCCCGAGGTTTATATTGATACCCTCGCCTATATGATGACCCAGAAGCCCCCCAAGACCATCCGGCCCCGCGATAACGTGATCATCCGCCTCTGCGACACCTCCAGCAATTTCACCAAGACGATTCAGGACCCGCTCAACCAGGAATTCCACGATCACCTGCTCCGCTGGGCGGCCATCGCTCGAAATCTGCGGATTTGGGACTATGCAGTCACCTATGCCCCTCATTACGGCCTACCCATGCCCACCGCGCACACCTACGGCCCCGATTACCAGTTTTACGCCGAAAACAACGTCGAAGGCGTCTTTACTGAGCACGAGTATCCCGTGCTGGCCGACATGCGCGATTTCAAAGTCTGGATGATGATGAAAATGCTTGAAGATCCCTGTCAGGACTACAGCGGCCTCGTCCAGACCTTCACCGACGGCTTTTACGGGGCGGCCGGCGAGTTCATCCGGCAGTACCTGACCCGGCTCGAACAGGCCTCCGAGGCCAAGCCGAGCTACTTAAGCATGGGCGCATCTCCCCGGCAATACCATTATCTCGATCTTCCGTTCGTGCTCGACGCCCACGAGCGTTTCGACCAGGCGGAGCAGGCCGTGGCCGGTAACGATGCCCTGCTGCGCCGGGTCCGGTTTGCGCGACTGCCGCTGGATCGCGCCTCCCTGGTGCTCTTTCCAGACCTTGCAGCGCAGTGGGTGCGCGGCGGAAATACTCCCGAGACGATGCCGCTCGATCGCGAGGCAATCGCCGCTCGTTGCCGGGACACCTGGACCACGCAGGTTTATTTCCGCATCCCGGGGGAGGAACGCCCGGCAGCACTGGCCGAAATCGATGCGGAGCTCGATCCGCTGCTTGTACGCCCGGCAATTGTGCATATTCCCGAGAAATTCCGTGATCTGCCCCCTGAAACGGTGTTCGATTTCACTGCCGATATGACGCGCAATTGGAACGACGAGGCCAGACGGGTTCCGGATCCCCAGGCCGAATCCGGCCTGACGAACCGCCTGGAGCTGACCGGCGATGACAAGGCGCGCTACGCTCTGCCCATGCCCTGGGGATTGTACGACGTCATCAACAAACGGGGCAGGGGGGACGGAAGTATTCGTGCCGAAGACGTGCCCGGGCCCGGGTACCACTGGTACAAGATGGGAACCTTTGAGATTCAGCCCTCGTTCTACGTCTACTTTTTCTGGAGCTGGATCATCCAGGTCGATGTCGACTGGGCGCACGATCCCGCGCATCCCGAACAGCGTTTCGATATCTGGGCGCGTATCAAATTTGAGGGACCCACTTTTCCGCACGGTGACCCTGAGGCCAAAGACGCCATTTCCATCGAACGTGTGGTACTTGTCAAGATGCCCTGAGAACGCCGCATACAAACGACGCGATGCGCGCCAGAAAATCTGTGAGCGGCGTGCCTTTTCTGTCCTGTCCACTGCCGTGACTTGGACGCCGGGGGCGGGCGGGGGTATAGTATGAAACCGCTGGCAACCGATTGAAAACACTGAAATATCCGTATCAAACCACCCCTGTGCAAAGCGGAGGCACTCGTGACAGCTGCCATCAGTATCATGCCCTGCCTGGATATGCAGAACGGCCGTGTGGTCAAGGGCGTCCACTTTGTGGACATCCGCGATGCCGGCGATCCTGTTGAATGTGCGCGCGCCTATTGCGCCGCCGGCGCCGATGAACTCGCTCTGCTCGACATCACGGCGACCGTGGAAGGGCGCGCCACCATGCTCGACGTGGTCCGCCGCACCGCCGAAGCGATCAGCGTTCCCTTTACCGTCGGCGGAGGAATCGCCGATCTTGCAGCCGCGGAAGCTGTACTCGGCGCGGGTGCAGACAAGGTCTCGATCAGCAGTGCGGCATTCCGCAATCCGGATTTAATCCGGGAGCTGGTCGGCGCCTTCGGCGCGGGCGCAGTAACCGTGGCAATTGATGTTGACCGGAATCCTGTTTTGCCTTCGGGGTACGAGGTCTATATCGACGGCGGGCGTACCGCGACCGGCGCCGATGCGATCGAATGGGCCAAACGGATTGATGGCTTTGGTGTGGGCTGCATTCTCCCCACAAGCAAGGCCGGCGACGGCGCAAAAACCGGCTACGACCTCCCCGTCATTCGCGCCATGGCCTCGGCCGTAAACGCCGCGCTTGTCGCGTCGGGCGGCGCGGGCCGGTTGGAACATTTCTATGAGGCAGTTGAAGCGGGCGCAACGGTATTGCTTGCGGCATCCGTATTCCACTTCCACATCGTCGATATACCGGAACTCAAGCTCTATCTGAAAGAGCGCGGGGTAAACGTCCGGTGATATGCCATTCTGCGCATCGAACTGAGTGCTGCTGCGGCTAAAATCACCGGAACTGCCTGAAAAGGAGTGAGATCCATGAAGATTGGGCGTAGAGATTTCTTTGGTCATACTGCTGTGGCTGCCGCGGCGGCGGCGATTGCACCCGGCGCGAAAGCCGCGGATTCCCCGGCACATGCGGCGCCGGTTCCGACCGAGACTTTCTCTTTTTGCGTGCTTGCCGATCCCCATTGCGCGGAGCCGGCAAAGGAAGGGATCGAAGCCCTGGGGGATGGGGTGGCCAAATTCTCGCGCTGCCTCGAGCAAATCCAGCAGCTTGACCCGGCCGACCGCCCGGATTTTGTCCTGGCCGCCGGCGATATCCATCCCTGGGCTCTTCTCGAACGCGAGGTTAATTGCACGGTGCCGGTTTATGCCGTCGCGGGAAATCACGAGTCTTCCCGCGAACGGAGACAACAGCTCCGGCAGGCGTTTGGTCGGGGATTTGAACTGAACGGCAAGGAATCCGACTATTACAGCTTTGTTCACAAAGGTATCCGGTTTGTCGCTGCGTGCGATGTTGGGAGCGGCGGCGACCACATCGGCCACTGGTGTTCGGAGATCATCACGCCTTCAGACCAGTGCGAATGGCTTGAACAGGAGTTCGCCCAGCCCGAACCGGTGATTCTTTTCGCGCACGTGCCTCCGGAACGCAACGGCGCTGACCGCCACATGTACCTCAGCCGGAACGACTCGCGCTGGTTCTGTGAGACGGTGGAAAAGCAGAGGCCCTACGCGATGTTTTTCGGGCACCTGCACCATGCCACCGAGGAGTACCGCATCGGCGAGACCCGCTGCTTTAATCTGTGTTCGTGTTGCTGGAATGCCGACCGCACTCCGCTTGGATTCCTGCACGTACGCGTGACGCCTGACGGCCTGCACGTTCGTGAAATAGAAACCGGGCGCTATTCCTCTTAGATTGAAAGTCATAGTCTGAAAGCAGGCAGCAGAGCACGAGCTTCCGGCTGAATAAACGCTGTCCGTGCGGTATCCCCATCGAAGGCTGCTTCGTCCAATTCGATAGCGCTTTACATGGCCACAATTGCCACCGCGTTCTGGGCCAAAAACCGCGCAACTGTCTTGCTCAGACGGTCTCGGAACCATTTACTACGCGAACCGGTGGATTATCCAAGGTGTGGCTGATTTCATGCCGCGTGGGAAGGAATCAGATGCGATGGAATCGTCTGCGGCGGTGAACCCCCTGTCCATAAGGCTCGGCCGCGGGAAAGCCAGGTCGGTTCTCGTGCGGGACTCTCCGAGCACGGGCATTTGAACAGGCAACTGACTGTTTCAATCGGTGAGTTAGCTCAGTCTGCTGTGCTATAGTTTGTGATGGATTAAGAGCCGAAGGATAAAAGGTTACACCTGTAAGCGGTTGTTTGGAAAGGGAGAGTCGGTACCATGAAAAAGCTGATTCTGTTTGTGGTTCTGTGCGGTGTCGTGCTGGGGACTTTTGGTTGTGGCAGCAAGGGCACTTCCACCTCGGGAAAAGAGCGGGAGACAATTAATTACGGCACCCAGGCCGATCGTGCCGACCGTCGAGGCAATTAAGCTTCGTTTGGCAGATTAACCGGATGAACGGAGCGCCATAAAGCTCCGCGGACAAAGGTGAACAAACAGGCGCCTGACGCGGAATGGAGGCTTGATTGGCTGTCCGCACCATCCACGCGCCGTGGTCTGCCCAGCCGAAAGACTCTGTCACAGCTATACCCACTTGCGCCCCTATGCGCGGCGGCTGCTTTGCAGACTTTCTGGACTGGTACAGGCTGAAGGCCATTTGCCTTCTCTGTCTCCGGCTTGTTCGGGCTTTTCTCCTTTAAACTGCACGCGCCTCGCTGAGACTGCAAAAAGTGAAGGGCGGGCATCCGCCGGATGCCCGCCCTGGTTTTCACGCTGCTGTTACGCCAGCACCAACCTGCCGATCACGGGAACCACATGTAGCCGTCCGATTGACCCGCTTTGGTGACGACAAACGCATTGCTGCCGTCCGGCTGCGGATACCGGAAGAATTCCACGTGGCCGTCCATGAACAGCACGTTCGCGCCGCCAGGCACGTGGTTGAATTCGGGAGACAGAGACCCATCGTCTTCGGTGCGGGAAGAGTCCCACATCACTGCCAGCTCCGACTGAGCCAGGCTCGAGCCTGCCGGATTGTTGATGTCGGTGATGAAGAAGCGCTCGATACCCTCACGGAACCAGTACAGGGTCTGCTGCCCGATGGTCAGAGTCACTCTGATGTCCGAGTACTCGTCCCTGTGCGCAACCGACACGTTGCCGTACGCACTGGGCAAATCACCATTATCATCGAGCACGATACCCAGCTCGATCATGTCCTGTACCGTAGCAGCCTGCGCGCCTTTGATGGCCCAGCCCCAATAGGTGTACGAGTCATCCAGCCAGCGAATGTAGCAGCCCCGGGTGGTCGTCATGGCCCGGCAGCCCGCATCGTCTGGAGTCGCTCCACTCGCAGCTGCCAGTGACGTGATTGGTCCGCCATGCGGATAATTCACCCAACTGCCATTCGTTGCGCGCCAGTAACCCGTACCCGGGGCATCCCAGGGAGAGGGCGGCGGGGTCGAATCCGACGGGCAGACCGCGATATTCATGTCCGTCAGGTATTCAGGGTACAGTGACACGTGGTCTATCACAGACCAGAATTCCATACCAGTCGGGTCGTAGTTCTTTCTGATGTCTTTGAAGCGGCCGGGCCAGACCTGTCCCTGGCTTTCGTTCGCAAACATCTTGCATATCAGACCCCACTGTTTCAGGTTGTTTTGGCAACTTGACCTGCGCGCCGCTTCCCGGGCTCTGGCAAGCGCGGGAAGAAGGATGGCGGCAAGAATACCAATAATCGCGATGACCACAAGAAGCTCGATTAGTGTAAATCCACGTCGTTTCATAATAATCCTTGCTCCTTTTCCTCTCATCAAGTAGCTTGGCTTTCTTCGTTCCCCCTCTTTTTCAGTCTGAACTCGACGAACCATACTACTTTCCCCTTGCACCTCCTTTCTCCGGTGAGGATTACCGAACGTTTATCCGCCCCAGTGAGAGGATGCCTGCCCTCCCCGCCTTTTGCCGAAGGCGGCCTCTGCATTGTTGTCATCAGCCGCAGTAATCTATGCGGCCGATTTAACAACAATTGTAGTTTTCATTTTATTCGTTATGATTCGATGTGTCAATGAGCTTTGCCCGGTCCGAAGTGAATCCACGGGAAGACTGAACCAGGGCTGGGCAGGGCCGGATGGTATGATTGAAGCCCGCAATTCCTCAATAATCGAGCTAAACTACCGCGTTTAAAGGTCTTAAAAGCCTCATCCGAGTTCAAATGGCCTGCAGTCCGTAGAATTGGTGCGATTTAACGCGCCTCGGCGGCCCTAAGCTGTTTTTTGCTCAAAAACAGGGCCAGGGATGGAGGAAATGAGTGAATCTGAGGATAATCCGGCTGCCATTGCGGTCTGCGGGCTCAAACTGCCTGGAGCCCGGTCTGGCAAAAACAGGGACTGTTTCACGCACTTCCGGGGCGCTGGGCGCTGATTTGTGCGTCCGCGGACCTCTTTCCGGATGGCCAGTCAGTCTTGCGCGACCCATTCCGGGTCAAACGAGGTGTGGGCGATAGTGGCGCCGGTATCCGTGGTCTTGGAATAGGTAACGTGGACGCGCCCGTCGCGGGCCTGGATAAGGGACGGATATCCGAAGGATTTGCCGGTGGCGTCGGCGGGCTCGATCTGGCGCTTCCATTTCCAGGAGGCGCCTTCATCGTCGGACAGCCGGGCGGTCAGGCGGTGGCGCCCTTCTTCGGTGTCATTGCCGACCATAAGCCAGCGGCCGTCGTTGAGAGCAATAACTTCGAGGCTTGAGCTGGGGTTGGGGATGTCTATATCGATGGCCGCGGACCAGGATTCTCCTCCATCGCCGGACGTAGCGAGTTGGACCCGTTGCGGAGGATTGCCTTCGTCGCGCAGGTAGGCGGCGACCGTGCCGTCTTTTTTCAAGACGAGGCTGGGCTGCGTGGGCCCGTAGCCCACGATGGGCAGACTGGCGCGCCATGTGGCGCCGGCATCGTCGCTGATTGCGATGAGCGAGAGATTGAAGCCATCCGAATAGAGCGGCAGGAGGATGCGCCCGGTGGGCAGGAGAAGCGGCTGGATGCGGGGCATCCAGCCTTTCTGCCGTTTGACGGGGTCTTTCGCGGCTTCGACGAGCATTTCCTCGTAGGGCGGCGCATAGGTGCCCCAGCACCCTTCCTGAGCGCCCAGCTCCTGAAATCCACGCTCGATGGCCGCGGGGAACGCGTCGCCGGGCTTCAAAATGATGACATCCTGCCAGGACCACGACGGCGGCCCGTCCAGCCCACACGTGTCGGCGCGGCGGTATTTGAGCAGGGAGTGCTCCCACCCGTTGGCCACGACCGCGGCCCAGAACAGCCAGAGCCGTTCCTGAGGATCGACAAAGAGCACCGGGTTACAGTCGGGTAAGTCCGGGGTATCCGCCATGAGGAACACGGGCCCCCATGCCTCGGCGCCTTTCTTTTTGCGCGCGCCCTGGATCACGACATCGTTGGCCGTCCGTTCACCAGAGCCGTGGAACCAGCAGGCGAGGAGGTCGCCGTTGGGGCATTCGACGATGCTGCTGGCGTGCACATGCTTGTCCTGCAGGGGGAAAATCGATTCAACGGTGAACGCGGGGTCGGCGGCAGCAGAGAATCCAAGCCCACAGAGCACAAAAAATAGCGTCCATCTCATCTCCGCATCCTCCCAGACAAGGCTACTCCGTTTCCTGAATGAACCCGTGGTAGAGCCCCATGTAGTAGGGCAAAAGGAATACCGTCCCGCTGGCGAGTTCGGTCCCGTTGCCGCCATAATCGAGCTGCCAGGGGTTGGTGTTCCAGTGGCCGAAATGCCGGTTTTCGACGGGTATCACCTTTCCATTGACCCGGTGGCCGATGCCGCCGCGATGCTGCTCGGTGAGCTCAACGGCCTGCTGCCGCGGAAGCAGAACGATATCCAGGCGATGGCTGTTTCTGCTGGCCCAGTTCAGACGATCGAGAGGGAATCCGGTCAATGTGGCGATGGAGTCTTCCAGCCAGCCGTCCCAGGGTTCGAGGATATGCGTGCCCCACGGATCGTTGACCTGCCCGCTAAGTCCGAAAGCAGCATAGGCGAAATTGAAAAAGGGATTCATTTCGGGCTGCTCGATAGCCCAGGCGCTGTAGAACGAAAACAGCATCATCTTGCGCAGCTCTTCATCCCGAGTGTACTTGAGCAGATTGTAGTAGGACATGAAGGCCATTTCGTCGTCGGACTGATTCCCGGAGCCGATGCCGCGGTGGATTTTGTAAATCATGGCGTTGGCGCCGTAGGCATGCTTGTCTTTAAGCTCCTGCAACGCCTCTCCATAGATCGGGTCGCCGGTTACGTGTTCGGCAACAGCGAGGTATGACAGGATGCTGAGCGATTTCAGACCGCGTTCGACCCACCAGGACGGGTCATGGTTGAGGTACTCCGGCCCGTAGATCCCCCATCGCGTTGGGGTGCCGTCAAAATCGACCAGGTTGAACCCGTGCTCGAGCAGGTGGTCGGTCAAATCACGGACAACTTCCTGGACGCGCTCTTTCTCTTCTGCGGTATCGGCCACGAGGTCGAAATAGAGCGGGTAGAAGAAATAGTGGCCATCGAGTTCGTCGGAGCTTGTGTCGCTCTTCCAATACCACTGGCCGTCGGCGCTCTTTGGCCAACGGGGCTCATAGACTTTCCACAAGGCGTCGCCGCGGTCTCGTGTGGCACGATCTCGCTCAACCCGGCCGATATTGGGATCGGGCCAGTCCATGGGCCGGATAGTCCGGGCGACATACCCTTTCGGGGGGCTGTACTCGCAGCCCTGGGTGACCTTCTGCAGGAAGCGCAGGGCTTCAAACGCCTTCTTGGCGCGTTCTTTGGCTTTGGGATCGCCCGTGGCGGCGTAGGCGAAGCACTCGCCGGCGCCGTACATGGCGGTCCACAGGCCGTCGTTATCGCTGTCGCCGTAAATGATGTCGCTTTTGTCGCCGGGCCGGGCAAGATGCACTTCGGAGACGTACCCGAAAGGCGTCCGCCGGATGAGATCCATTTCTTTCTCGTAAAAAGCGGCTTTTTCGGCGAGGGTCATCATGCGCCGTTCGATGAGGCCGACGCCGCCCGCGGTGGCAAACCAGGCGTTACCGAGCGTGTCCACGGCGATATCGCGGATATCGTCATGGGGCAGCCAGCGGCGGCCCTGCCGGTAGGCCCAGTCCTGTCCGTCAAAGCGGACCGCGCCGAGATGGGTTCCAAACCAGACGACGCCATCGGGGCCGGCCGCAACCACCGTGAAATCATTGTACGGAAGCCCCTCGCTCCCGGTATAAAACGCCCATTCGCTGCCGGTTCGGCAGGCCGCGCCGGCCAGCGTGGCAAACCACAGCTTTCCGGTGCTGTCGAAGGCCACCCCGCGGACATCCGAGGTGCCCCATTGGCGGCCCAGGCCGTCCTCCACAACCAGGGGTTCAAAACCGGCGGCCGTTTGGCGCATGAGTCCCGCGGATGTCGCTGCGACGAGCTGACCGTCCGGTCCCGCGGCAACCTGCCGGGCCGAATCACCCAATTGAGCGTAGCGCGCCGGGTCAACACAGCCGGGGAATGCGCTGGTGTCCGGGGCATCGACCGCCGTCCAGCGGCCATCCTGAAAAACCGCCCATCCCGCAGCGGTTTGGGCATAGACGGCGCCCTGGGCATCGAGGCAGACGGCACGCACATCATCCGAAGGGAGCCCGTCCGCCGTCGTGAACACCGAAGCGACCTCCTGCGGGAAACGGCCGATTTTGACGTGCGGCACTTCAGCGCTCACGGTTCCCCCGCAGATGGCCAGCGTTCCTATCAACCCGATTATCCCCAAGAGACTGCGCCGGATGGTCATGATCCTACCTCATCATTTATTCCATTGCCTGGCTGGGCATGCCCACGGAGGTGCTGGAAATACCTTGGGGCGGGTGCGCCTTGCTGAACGGCGATGGAGGCCTCCTGTGCTGGAATTCACATCGCTCGACAAGACTTTATACCCGGAATCCGTGGGGATTATCAATATGCGGAGACAGCGCCAATGGCCGGACTTTGTCGGCGGCAGCATATTGTCGTAGAATCCCGTCAACATCCAGGGTTCGTTTACATCAGGGGAGAGCGCCGATGAGCCGAGGCTATGAGATTCACGTCATTGCGAATACGCACTGGGACCGGGAGTGGCTGTACAATTTTCAGGAAACGCGGCTGATGCTGGTCGAGTTCCTGGACCTCCTGCTGGAAGTGCTCGACACCGAGCCGGACTATAAATCATTTCTAATGGACGGCCAGTGCGTGCCCATCGAGGACTACCTCGAAATCCGGCCGCAGCATCGCGCGCGTATTGAGCGCCATGTTTCAGATGGCCGCCTGCAGATCGGCCCCTGGTATACCCTGCCGGAGTGCTTCAGCGTAAACGGGGAGTCTCTGGTTCGCAACCTGATCTACGGACACCGGGTTTCGAAGGAATTCGGCGGCGTGATGAAGGTGGGGCACACGGCGTTTTCGTATGGCCAGAACTCACAGATGCCGCAGATCTATCAGGGATTTGGGATTGACGTGATGCTCTTTTACCACGGAGTATCCCATGATGAGGTGGCCAACGAGTTCATTTTTGAAGCCGCGGACGGGACGCGCATCCTGGGGTCGCAGATGAGTTCCGGCGCGCGCTACAACTTCTACCACAACGTGTACCGGCCGGCCGTGTTTGGCAAGACGATTGCCGAGCGCATGTATTCGTGGCAGGAAGGCGGGCTGCCCTTCCATTTGTGTACCGAAGAGCGCGCTGCGGGCCATCACCTGCTTCTGAATCCGGCGCGGGGATTTGATCGGCAACGGGCGCGCGAGTGCCTCGCCGCACTTCGGGATAAGGAAGCAGCCGTGGCGACAACGCGCTTTCTGGCGTTCATGATGGGTCACGACAGCAGCATTCCGGACCTGGCGGAACTGGAACTCATCCAGGAAGCCCGCAAAGTGCTCAAAGACGATACGATCCTGCACAGCCGGCTGCCTGACCTGATGGAAAAGGTGAAGAAAGCCGTTAAGAACCTCACGGTGCTCAAAGGAGAACGCCGAACGCCCGTGCTGATGAACCAGCGGATGCATCTGTACAGCGATGTGCTCTCGAGCCGCACGCGCGTCAAACGCCTGAATGCTCTGACGGAACAGGCACTGCAGCGCCGGGCAGAACCGTTTGCGGCGCTGGCCTGGGGACTCGGAGCCGATTATCCCGCCGCGCCGCTCGATCTCGCCTGGAAAACGCTGTTGAAATGCCATCCGCACGACAGCATCTCGGGCAGTGGCGTCGATGACATCGAGCGCGACGTGCGCGACCGCCTCCGGCAGGCCGCCAATCTGTCGGACTCCATTCTGTCGAGAAGCCTCCAGCACATTCAGCGCCGCATCGACAATTCGAAACTGGGAGTGGACGAGCTGGTGCTCACCGTGTTCAATGCGTCGCCCCGGACACGCTCCGAAGTCTTGACCGCGGTGGTAGACATCCCCCGCACCAGCGCCATGAGCGCCTTTGAGGTCGCCGCCTGCGGACCGCTTCCCGCTGGAGCCCGCAAACCCGCGGCAGCACAGGTGGTCACGCGCAAGCCGCATCATGCGGTGATCAACCACGCGGCCGACGCAACGTATATGCTCGAATGCGAGCAGGTGAAGTTTCACTTCGAAGCCCGCGACATTCCCGCGTTCGGATACGGCACCTTCCGTCTCGTTCCGTCAAAGACGTTCGGCCGTGGAAGTCTGGTGCGGGGCTACCACTCGATGGAGAACGAACACCTGGCCGTCTATATCAACGGAGACGGCACGCTCACCCTGGAGCACAAGGAATCGGGCGAGGTATACGACGGGCTCCATTTCTTCGAGGACGGCGGCGAGGTCGGCAATGCGTGGATGCATATCGAACCGGCCGCGGATCGTATCGTTTCGAGCATCGGGATGCCCGTAACGATCATGCTGGAAGAAGATGGCCCGCTGCTGGCACGCTTCCGCATCGAGTACCATATGACCATTCCGGCCTCCTTCGAGGAAGGCCTGGGAGATGCGTGGCAACGGCTTGACGGGGGCGGCAGCGCATCGCGGCGCAGCGAGGAGACCGTGCCGCTGAAAATCACGTCGTGGATTACGCTGCGCCGGGGCGCCCGGTCGGTAGACATCACGACGCGGTTCACCAACACAGCGCGCTATCACCGTCTGCGCGTGCTGTTTCCGACACGGCGGCAAACCAAGACCTGCCATGTGGAGACTCCTTTCGATGTGGTCAAACGTCCGACCACGCACGGGTCCGACAGCCCGTGGCAGGCATCCAATGCGACGTTCCCGATGCAGCGCTTCGTGGACGTGGCCGACCGCCGCGGCGGATTGGCGGTCATCAACGATGGCCTGCGCGAATACGAGATCACGCCGGACGATGATGTGGCCGTCGCGCTGACGCTCGTCCGCGCGTACGAGATCGCGTTGACGACTGTCAGCAAACGCTGGGAGCGGCATCCGGAGATGGAGCTGTCGCAGTGTCCGGGAGAACATGAGTTCCGATATTCGATCTATCCGCATGCCGGTTCCTGGGAAGAGGCCGGCGTCTACGAGGAAGTGGAACGCCTGAGCGTACCGCTGGAAATTGCCCAGGCGGGCCCTCATGGGGGCGATCTGCCGCAGCGGCTCGGGTTGCTGAGCGTATCGCCATCGAATGCAGTTGTCAGTGCGTTGAAGCAGTCTGAAGATGGTGCGGCGGTCGTGTTGCGGTTGTTCAATCCCACGACAAAGGCCCTGCCCGTGGAGATCAAGACCCATGCAAAGATCCTCGCAGCCCATCTTCTGACCCTGGAAGAGCTGCCCGCAAAGAAACTTGCGCCCGCGGGGAAATCCGTAAAATTCTCGCTGGCTCCCAAGAAGATTGAGACTGTAAAGCTTACACTGGCAGCTCTTTAGAGCAGAGGTGCGCCCGCGCGCGGCTACCGCCTTGCGCGCGAGGGAAATCGTCTGTGCCGAACATAGATTCGAAGAAAAAGCTGGCGCTCGTGGAGGCAGCGATCGAGTCCGTGCGGGAGCTGTGCCGAGCCTGCCGTCTGTGCGGAAGGGTCTGCGGCGTGAACCGGCTCGAAAACGAGCCGGGTTTCTGCGCAACGGACTCCCGCGATGCCGAACATGTGCGGTATGCGTCGACAACGCTGCACTTTGGTGAAGAGCCGCCGCTGGTGGGGCGTGGCGGCTCGGGCACGGTGTTTTTCACGCACTGCAACCTGCGCTGCGTATTCTGTCAAAACTATCAGATAAGCCAGTTCGGCCTGGGCGATGACACCGGCTATGCGGTGCTGGCTCAGGCCATGCTCGCACTGGAGAGGGCAGGCGCGGAAAACATCAACCTGGTGACGCCGACGCATTATATCTACCCGATCCTGCTGGCGTTACGAGAAGCCTACCGCCGGGGATTGGCACGGCCGCTCGTATACAACACCAACGCATTTGATCGCGTCGAACTGCTTGCCCTGCTGGACGGGATCGTGGATATCTACCTGCCGGACATGAAATATTCCGACCAAAGCTGCGCGCAGACCTACTCCCAGGCGGCGCAATATCCTGGGATTGCACGAGCGGCCATACTGGAAATGTACCGGCAGACGGGCCGCCTGCAACACAGGGACGGCGTGGCCACAAAGGGGCTCATCATTCGCCACCTCGTGCTGCCCGAGGACCAGGCCGGCAGCTACGATTTCCTGCTCTGGTTGAAGGACGAGGGGCTCATGGACGTGACATTGAGTCTGATGCGTCAGTATTCGCCGCGGCACCAGGCCATGCGTTATGAGCGCATCGCGCGAGTGGTCACCGGGAAAGAGTATCTGGACGTCGTGCGATATGCGCGCCAGCTCGGCTTTGAAGAGCTTCTCGTTCAGGGCGTGGAGAGTCCTGACGTCTACCTGCCCGATTTCACACAGGACGACCCTTTTTCGTAGATCCTGCGAGGCAGGGCATCCCCCACATCGCCTATCGGCACAGACAACAGCGGTCTGCTGGATTTACACCCGGATGAATGTGCCTTTTCGATAGAGATAGAGCAGGATCAGCCAGACGATCATAAACGCGGTCAGGGTGACCAGGAAGGGGCCGGCCACGCCCAGGTGCTCCGCGATATGCCCGACCAGGTCTTCGCTGATGCGGCGGAAACTGATCAGAGAGGTCGCGACGTACACGGCGATGGCATTCATTCCGATGACAATGAAGGGGAACGCCCATTTGCGGTACTGTTTCACGTCGATGAGCCAATAAAAGAGGGCGAGCAGCAGATAGCTCCATCCGCCGGCCCAAAGGACCATCGAACTGGTCCAGATGTGTTTGATAATGGGGAACGCCAGGCCCCAGATCCAGCCGGCGGCCAGGCAGCCGATGCCGCTGGCGAAGAGGATGGCAGCCTTTCTATTCTTGGTCTGATCGGAGCGCAGTACGTGCCCTCCGAATACGCCAAGGAGTACGCTCACGGCGAAGCCCATGCCGCTGAGTATCCAGGTGTAGGTGGTTCCATCGCGGAACCGGCCCAGGATGACTTCATCGATGTAGAGGGCGAGGTTGGCGTGCGGCTCCAGGACTCCGGCGCCATGCCCGGGAACGGGCACGAGCACCATCAGGCCCCAGTATCCCAGGAGGAGAGCCACGGCCGCGGCAAGCTGCCCCCGGATGGAGCAGAACAACAACAGAAGGGTGGCCACGAGATAGCCGGTTGCGATGGATTGCAGGGTATTTGAGTACAAGTGCAGCCGGGACAGATCACATCTCAGGAGGTTTCCCTGCACCAGCATGCCGAGCACCCACAGCAGCAGTATCCGGCGAGCGAGCCGAATATAGAGCGCTTTCCGATCTTTCCCCTTTCCGCTGGAACCGGTCCACTTGGCAAGTGAAAACGGCAGGGAGACGCCGCTCACAAACAGAAAGAGCGGCATGATGAGGTCCCAGGCCGAAAATCCTTCCCATTTGACATGTTCAAAGTGATATTCGAGCCATTGCGGGACCGGATCAAAGAACATGCCCAGAAACGCCAGGACCAGCGGGTTGCCGCCGATGATCCAGAACATGTCGAAGCCCCGCAGGGCGTCGATCGAGGCGAGCCGTTCGGGCCGCGCGGCGGGCGGATGGGCGGGTGGGTTCTCGTGCGTGTTCTGGATGGTGGCACTTTCCATGATTCTTCCCCAGTTTTTCGCAGCGGTGCAGCGCCACGATTGGTTCACGGCGTCTGGTATTCCCGAAATACAGGTTGCCATGGACGGCCTGCTCCACTGGGCAACAGGCCTCCCCCTGGCGGGCTGTACATTAAGGAAAACATAGTATCCACAAGCCCGCAAATGTCGTCAACTTTTCGAGGCACAAACGCCCCGGTTCCAGAACGGCCGATTCCACAGGGAAAATGCACGCTTACGCCAGGTAGAGATTGTCCGAAGCGAAGAGTGCATCACTGGTGAGGTTCACACCGAGCGTTCTCAGTCCGGCCTCGTCGCCCGGGGTGGGAATGTGCGTGGTGTGCATATCGCAACCGCGCAGGTTCACCAGCTGTTCGATGGCGATTTGCGCGGCGCTGTTAAAGGGAGCGGAGGCGCCGACCGCGATGAGCGCTTCCTCGAGATTGAGGCTGATCGACTTGCCGTCCTTGATGTCGCGTTTCATGTTTCCAATCGCGTTGATGATGTTCGGGGCGATGAGATGAATTTTGTCCGGGATCTCCGCGAGATGCTTGATGGCGTTGAGCACAGCGCTGGCGGTGGAGTGCATGAGGGGCGAATTGCTGCCGGTGAGGATGGCGCCGTCCGGGAGTTCGATGGCAGCGCCGCAATAGACCCCGTCATGACCTTTTTGCCCGGCTTCAGCCCGCTTGGCGGCGTCCCGGGCCGGCTGTACCATACGCCGGTCTTCGATTTGTGCGCCGAGCTCGTTCATGATGAGTTCAGCTCGTTCCACGGTATCCCGTGAGGCAAGGCCCATCATGAATTCGCATCGGTAGCGGAGCACTCGCCGGATGACTTCCTGCGTTGCGGCTTCCTGCGCTCTCTTTTCATCGATAATGCCGAAACCGACTCGATTGACACTCATATCGGTTGGGGAGCGGTAGCAGGTCTCCGCTCCCATGATTCGCTCGAGAATGCGTTTAAGGACGGGGAAGGCCTCTACATCACGGTTGTAATTGACAGCCGTCCGCCCGTACATCTCGAGATGGAACGGATCGATCAGATTCACGTCCTTAAGGTCGGCGGTTGCCGCCTCGTAGGCCATATTCACAGGGTGTTTGAGGGGAAGATTCCAGATGGGGAAGGTCTCGAACTTGGCGTACCCCGCCTGCACACCGCGGCGATGCTCATGGTAGAGCTGAGACAGGCAGGTGCCAAGCTTGCCGCTTCCGGGTCCGGGTCCGGCGACCACCACCAGCGGTTTGGAAGTCTCGATGTATGAATTGCTGCCGTAACCCTCCTCACTGACGATAACGTCCACATCGGTGGGGTACCCTTTTGTAGCGCGATGGGTATACACCCGGATGCCACGCCGTTCGAGCAAGTTCTTGAACGACTGGGCGGAGGGTTGCTCCTGGTACCGGGTGATGACGACAGCGGTAATTTCGAGATCCCATTCCCGGCGCAAATCATCGATGAGTTTGAGGACATCAACATCGTAGGTAATGCCGAAATCGGCCCGCATTTTGCGGTGGTCGATATCGGCGGCATGAATACAGAGGATGATGTCGGTTTTATCTTTAAACTGCTGAAGGAGACGGACTTTGACATTGGGGTCGAAGTTGGGAAGCACTCGGGCCGCATGGTAATCAAAGACGAGTTTCCCCCCGAACTCCAGGTAAAGTTTGTTGTCGAACTGGCGCATACGGTTGAGAATCTCGGCCGATTGCTCAGCCAAGTACTTATCCGTATCAAACGCTGGACTTCTGCAGGACATCATGAGTGGCGGAATCTCCTCATCGCCACGGACCCGCCGTATGGTAGCGCCACGGGATCCGCGGATTCAATGCTGGCCATACCGGCACAGTTCACCATTCCGGCCACAAGAAAAGTACTGTTACGCCCGGAAGCGCCACCGGATTCCAAGGGGCAGGGCTCTACATTCTGTGCCTATTCGGCTGCGTAGGGCTGAGTCCACGCGGTCAGTGTATCCGGGTGGAAATGCCGCGTAAATTTTCCGGGGATATTCGACTCGATGCGCGCCCGGACATAGAGGTCACCCTCCTCCAGAGTATATTCGGCCTCGGTGCCATCCACGGTCTTGACAACACGTCCGATATCCTCCGAGTAAACTGGAACGTTGCGGGCAGGACGGCGTTCTTCGGCGGGACTGGCGACCTCGGTCATGGTCGGATCGAAGCCCTGCTTCGTGGTGATGAAATGGATCCGGTACGTGGCGCCTTCTTCCGGCTTGACTTTGACCCGCAGGGTCTTATCCGCGGGTGTAAAGGCCACGTCATCCAGCAGCACGCCCGTGGTGGCATAAAAATCGCCTTGATTCAGCGCGGCGAGCAGGTGTTCCGGGGTCAGGGATTGCGCGCGCACCATGACCCAGGCATCTCCTACTCCGTCATTTTGATCAATGCGCTTCACATCGTAGAAATGCGCATCGTCCGAGCCAACACCGTAGAGGAAGTCCTGTCCCTGAATACGGCGAAACGCATTGACCACATCCCAGAATTTATCGGGCGTATAGGATTCCGCCTGAGGATGCGGGGCAAACTCCGAACCGCCGTTACAGATCTCAAAGAAGCGGATTTCGGGGCAATCGAGCAGGTTCTGCGGGACAACATCGTAATAAACCCAGAACGGATGGTTGACCATGTAGAGATAGGGCACCTGGAGTTCCGCGGCGGTTTGACGGGCTTCGGTAGAATTTTGCTGCAGCAATTCAGCCGGGGTCATTTCGCCTTCCAGTTTTTGCGACAGGGGAGCACCCACAATACTGGGAAGGACAGCGGGGATATTGATGTAGTTTTGATGGATGGCATAACCGTTCAACGTCTGGGTAATCTCGACTCCAGGTATGAGCAAGAATTGACCGGGCTCTTCGTAACGCGGTTTCACTTCGGCATAGGTTTTGATGCGGACAAAAGTGTTGTCTCCTTCGGTTCGCGTCTCCACCCAGTCCTCGCCGCATGACAGCACGTAGGCATCGAACATCTCATGCGTGACCTTCGGCGGCCAGCCGCCTTCTTCAGCTGCCAGCTGGCACCAGTAGTCGGTGTTGCTCTCAAAGCGATTGTGGTCCGAGAGGCACAGGAAATGGTAGCCGCGCTCTTTGTAAGCTTCGATGGCTTGTTCGGGAAAGGCCCGGCCGTCCGACCAGTACGTGTGGGTATGCATCTGGCCCCGGAACCACTGTAAGCCGCTGGCCGCATATGCGGGTGGAGCCAGGAGGGCTGCAACGAGGACAAGGGCAATGCCCGGAATTACTGAGATTCTCATTCTGATCTTCTTTGTCATGGTCTCACTCCTTCTCCTTCGCGGCAGCCCTGGAAACGTCTCCTGCGGAAATACCGCGTATGTCGCGCCACAGCAACTTCAGCACGCTAGATCTTGTTCTGAGCATTTGACCATGCACCATGACTCAAGGTCAACCCGGCGTGGGGGCCGCGTACGCCAACGTCTGTAAATTTGGTGTAGACGGCATTTTTCTGCGAAAAAGGACTCAAGATCGCTTTTCAGGCGTGCGATTTCACTGCGGTGAAGAACTCGAAAGCGTTCCAGAGAAGAAGCAAGGCGAACAAGAACAGCAGGGCGCCCAGAAGGCGCATAATCCACAGATATGTCTTTCCCGTGAAAAGCCGCCGGGACCGGGCCGTACCCACGGCGATAAGGCTCTTGGCCCCAACGAGACAGGTGTAAAAACTCGCTAGAAAAGACACTGCAGCAAATGGATTTTCTCCCCATCCCTTCAGGATCAGGGGCGCACCCACGGTAAGCCAGAAGAGATACGGGTGGGGATTCAGGAAATTTACGACAATACCCTTGCGGAGCGAGTCAGGGGCGGCAGGCTCACTTGCAGTATCGATGCCGGATGCATGAAAGCATTCGTTGGCCAGCCAGGCGACATAGATGCTTCCGGCGAGCGTGATCGTGCCGAGCAGGACCTCGAAATGCGACAGACGCGACACGGCCAGCACGGAGATGAGAACGATAGGCGCATCGGTGAGCAACGGAGCCAAGGCCACTTTTATGCCTTCGCGGGCGCCATGCCGAAGGGATTGGGCCACGACCAGGGCAAAGAACGGGCCCGGCGAAAGGCCCGCCGGCAACCCCAACACGATACCCGTGACAAAAGCCGCTATCATGGTGTGGCATGATACGCAAGAGTTCCGGCAAGAAGTCAACAAACCGCGCGGCAGAGGAAACGGCCGGCATCCAGGCGCTTGTCTTTCGGCCCCGTGTCAGTTCTGCGCGTCAATCGGTCACAGTGCAGCCACGAGCTCTGCAATCGCGGGGTACGCGCCGGCCGCTTCGGCAAGATCCTGTTTGAGCAGGCGCAGGCCTTCCGGGATGTACTTCTGGAAGTAGAGCTTGCCTCGTACGGTGGAAAGAAATCCGTAGGCGCCCAGGGCCTGCATATGGCGCTGGAGGCGGCAGATAAGGAGTGCATTGAAAAAAGCCGGCGTTGAGAAAGCATCCCCTTCCCGGTGCGTGCGCAGCTTGATGTATCGCGCCAGGAGGCGTTCGCGCATCGCCTCGTCAAGGCGGTAATAAGGATCCCAGAGTACAGCGGCGATATCGTATGCGGGTGGGCCCATGCGCGCGCCCTGGTAGTCGATGAAGCGGGGAGCGCCCTGGGTAATCATAATGTTCTGGGACTGGAAATCGCGATGGATAATGGCCTTGGGGAGGGCGTCGGCCTGCCGCGCCAGGCGGTCGAAATCGCTGTTGAGCACGTCGCGTTCCGACGGACTCCGCTGGCACAGGCCTTCTACAAAACGTTCCAGGAAATAGGCCGTTTCCCAGCGGAAATAGCCAAAATCGAAGGGTCGATTGGCGAGCAGCTCGCACTCATCGACCTCGCGCGCCGCATCGATATGCAATGGGATCAGGCAGGCGAGCACTTGCCCGTAAATGGCCTCAATTTCGTCCGCTGTTCGTGGGAACTGGAGATAATTGTAGAGCGACAGATCGCCAAGATCTTCGAATTCCGCGCGCCGGGCTTCCGGTTCATGACGCAGCAGATGCGGCACGGGAACGCCGTGCCGCGCAAAAAACTGTGAGTAGGCCATGTGGCGCTCGTAATCGACCTCATCGTGCGGGCAAACCATGCGCACGGCGGTCTTTCCGTTCTCCCGGAATCGATAGTAGCGGCGTCCGGAGCCGCCCACGCCGATGGGGATGCCGAACTCCGTGGCAGACTGCCCCAGGAATTCCTGCTCGTCAAGGAGCACGTGGCAACTTCTGCCCACAATGGCATTTTCAAACCGCGCGCCTGCGTCTACGTGAGTGCCGGGCAGGACGATACAATTACGCAGCGCCGAACCTTCTCCGAACGTGCAGGCCTCTTCAATGACTATGTAGCCGTCGAGGTCAATCCGGCGCCCCTGAGCGTCCCGGGCCACGTAGACCCACTCGCCCTCGCGGCGAAGCGTGTCGATAACGGCGGCTGCATACGATGCGGGCGACCCGATGTCGTGCCACAGGGCGCCGGTTACGTCGATACAACCGACCGTGCACCCGGCCCGGATGGCATCCAGCCACGAGTCCACCACGCTGGACGCCCCCGGTGGGAGAAAATCGAGAAATTTCGGGTCGTAGACCGCGATGCCGGTAAAAGCCAGGATGCGGGCCGAGCCCGGGCCCATCGTGACATCCCCTACCCCGGCGACCCGGCCGGCATCATCCACGGCGATCTTGTTAAATGCGGGACAATCATGAAGGGCCAGCGTGGCGATGTTGCCTGATGCCCTGTGCGCCTGTACCAGGGCGTCGAGATCGATACCGGACAGGATATCCGAGTTATGCACCAGAAACGTGCGCTCGCGAAGGAACGCTTCGGCATTCTTGAGCGCGCCTCCCGTCCCGAGCAGGGAGTTTTCAATGAAGCAGTGGACGCGCCCCTGGTACGGCGAAGACTCAAGCCAGGCGGTGACGGCCTCGGGTTTGTGAAACAGATTTATGCCGATGCGGTCAACGCCCAGGGCCGAGACGCGATCAAGTGTCCTTGACAACAGGGGCTGTCCCCGGATCGGCAACAGGGGTTTCGGCAGGTGCAATGTGAAGGGGCGCAGGCGTTCCCCCATACCGGCGGCAAGCACGAATGCATTCAATGTGGACGGCACAGAAGATGAACCTCCTCAGATTTCGGCAAATCATGGCACAGTTGCAGGGAGGAATGGAATCCACCCCCAGTCGCCAGGAGGCGGTATCAGGGGCGCGGCGCCTCGGTTTGGCCCGGCTCGGCCGTTTGCCAGAGGCCGGAACGCGTTTCTGCGACAATGAGCCCGCTTAGAAAAATCAGAGAGATCAGGTTGGGGATCGCCATGCAGGCATTTGCGATGTCGGCAAATGTCCAGACGATGTGCAGGGTGGTGACCGAACCAACCATGACAAAGACGACCCAGAGGATTCGATACGGGACGACGGCACGCGGTCCCAGAAGGTATTCGGCGGCTTTCTCGCCATAGTAGGACCATCCGAGGATGGTGGAGAATACGAACGTCAGAAGGCCGCCCGTCAGGACGATGCCGCCGGCGATCCCGAATTTTCCAAACGCAGATTTTGTGAGCGCAGCGCCGTCGAGCGCGCCGGATTGCCACTCGCCCGAATTTACGAGCACCAAGCCGGTCATGGCGCAGACCACGACGGTGTCCCAGAACGTGCCCGAGGAAGAGACCAGGGCCTGGCGCACGGGCGTGTTGGTCTGCGCGGCCGCGGCGACGATCGGGGCGCTGCCCAGGCCGGATTCATTGGAGAAAAGGCCACGGGCGGCTCCGTATCGGATGGCTTCTTTCATGGTGGCGCCGAGAAAGCCGCCGAGCGCGGCCTGGCCCGTGAACGCGCTGGTGAAGATCAGGGCGATGGTCTGAGGTATGGTGGACATTTTCATGGCAAGCAGGATGAAGCACCCGGCCACGTAGACAACGGCCATGAACGGTACCAGCATCTGACAGACACGCGCAATCGAGCGAATGCCCCCCAGGATCACCACCGCGGTCAAAACAGTCATGAGCGAGCCGGTGATCCACGGGGAAATATGGAAGGTGTCACGCACCAGTTCGGCGATGGAGTTGGCCTGGACCATGTTCCCGATGCCGAAAGCGGCAACGGCGGTAAAGAAGGCGAAGAGGACGCCCAGCCATTTGAGGTTCATGCCGCGTTCAAGCACATACATCGGTCCACCGGCCATTTGGCCGTTGGGACACGTCACGCGGAATTTGACCGCCAGCAGGGCTTCGCCGTACTTGGTGGCGATGCCGAAAACGCCCGTCAGCCACATCCAGAACACGGCGCCCGGCCCGCCCGCAGCAATGGCCGTGGCCACACCGACGATGTTCCCGGTGCCGATGGTGGCTGCCAGGGCGGTCGTGAGCGCGCCGAAATGGCTGATATCGCCGTCGCCTTCCGCGCAGCGCATCACCGAGAGGCGAATTGCTTTGGGAAGGTACCGCTGGATGAAGCGGAGGCGGAAGGTAAGGTAGACGTGCGTGCCCAGGAGCAGAATGATCAGCGGCCAGCCCCACATGAACCCGCTGACAGAGTCCAGCACTCGTTCGACGAAATCCATCCGCTTTTCCCCCCTGGCGTCTGTGAGATACGTGCTTGATTCAATCCGTGAGATCGCAATGTTGAGCGCGGAAAAAAGAGTCAGAAAAGGCGATGCTCCGCAAGAGCTTCTATCACAGCCCCCTCTACAGCGTCAAGCGTGCGGAGATCGTACCGGAAAATTGACACTGGTACGCGGGCTTGATACACTCTAGACGGTTGGTTTCACAAATACTTGCCTTCGGGGCTGGGTGAAATTCCCGACCGGCGGTGACAGCCCGCGAGCGCGATATGCGCAGGATCCGGTGAAATTCCGGTGCCGACGGTAGAGTCCGGATAAGAGAAGGTGAGGCTCGCAATAACCGTAACGTCCCGAAGGTGCTGAGCCTTCGGGACGTTTTTGTTCAGGAACGGCGCAACATGAAGACGTCGCTCGATCTCCAGTATATGCAGCGCGCGCTGGAACTTGCAGCGCGAGGCCGGGGCCGCACGTCGCCCAATCCGATGGTGGGCTGTGTCATTGTCCGGGATGGCGCGGTCATCGGTGAAGGCTACCATGCGCGCGCGGGCGAGCCGCATGCGGAGGTCCTGGCCGTCGAGGCGGCGCAGGGCGATCTGACTGGAGCGACGGTGTACGTCAGCCTGGAGCCTTGCTCGCACGTCGGCCGGACGCCTCCCTGTGCAGACCTGCTCCTCGAGAAACGGCCGGCCCGGATCGTGGTGGCCATGAGCGATCCCAACCCCAGGGTATCGGGGGAAGGCATCCGCCGCCTGCGCCAGGCCGGGCTTGAGGTCGACGTCGGTGTGCTGGAGGATGAGGCCCGCGCGCTCAACGAAGCTTTTGTCAAATATATCACCACGGGCATGCCGTTCGTGATCTGCAAAGCCGCGATGACTCTGGACGGCAAGATCGCAACCCACACCGGGCATTCGCGCTGGGTGACCAGTGAAGAATCCAGGCGGCGGGTTCACGAGCTTCGCAGTTGCGTCGATGCCATCCTCGTCGGCAGCCGTACGGTCATGTTGGACGATCCGAGCCTGACCACCCGGCTGGAGAGTGGGGAAGGGCGCGACCCCATCCGGATTATCCTCGATGCCGACGACTATCTGGATGAAAAGCGCCGCGTGTTTGAAGTCGAAAGCCCGGCCCCGACGTGGGTGGTGTTGCCGGAAGATCGGGGCTGCGACCGGGCGGATGAGGTGCTGCATGTGCGGCGCGGCGGCGATGGGTTCGATTTGCGGCATCTCATGGCGCTGCTGGGCGAACGCGAGATCACGTCGGTCTTGATCGAAGGCGGCGGAACAACGCATGCCTCCGCGTTCGAGGCGGGCATTGTGGATAAGGTGATGTTTTTTGTGGCGCCGAAGATCATCGGCGGGCGGGATGCGATCACGGCCGTGGAAGGTGAAGGCGTGGCCACCATGGATGAAGCGGTACTGTTGGAACGTATGACGGCGGAACGCGTGGGCGATGACTTGCTCATTGAAGCCTATGTAAAGGCAAGGTAACCCCATGTTCACGGGAATAGTCGAAGAAGTTGGTGCCATTTCCAGAAAGTCCGGCGCTGAACTGTCGATCCTGGCGGAGCGGGTCCTCGACGGGATGCGCCACGGGGACAGCATCGCGGTGAATGGGGTTTGTCTGACGGTGACGGCATTCAACGAGCGCGGTTTCACGGCCCAGATCTCGCCGGAGACCATTGGGCGTACAACGCTGGGCAGTGCCCGTCCGGGCGATGCGGTCAATCTCGAACGCGCCCTGTCCATGGGCGACCGGTTCGGCGGCCATTTTGTACAGGGGCATGTGGATGGCGTTGGCCGGGTCTATTCGCTAAGCAACCAGGGCGAATTTTCGTTGTGGCGGTTTCGCGCGCCGGACGATGTGGCCCGCTATCTTGTGCCGAAAGGGTCTGTCGCGATCGACGGCATCAGCCTGACCGTTGTGGAACCGGCAGGCGATACCTTTGGTGTGGCGATCATCCCGGAAACGCTCAAACGGACTATCCTGGGCGCGAAGCGGCCGGGCGATCCCGTGAATCTTGAGGCCGATGTTATCGGCAAGCATATTTACCATTATGTAAAGGCCGGCCACAATGGATTGACGCAGGATTTCCTTGCGCGCCATGGATTTGCGTGAAGCCGGCAGGAGTGTCCCATGTTTGCAACCATTCCAGAAATACTCGACGAGCTTCGGGCCGGCAAGATCATCATCCTCGTCGATGACGAGGACCGCGAGAACGAAGGCGACTTCGTTATTGCGGCCGAGAAGGTGACGCCCGAAGCCATCAACTTCATGATCACGCATGGCCGGGGCCTGGTCTGCCTTGCGATGACCGGCCAGCGGCTGGAGGAATTGGAGATTCCTCCCATGACCAGCCGGAACCGCTCGCGATTCGGCACGGCATTCCACGTGTCCATCGAGGCGGCAGAGGGCATCAGCACCGGCATCAGCCCCTACGATCGCGCGCGCACGGTACAAGTGGCCATCGACCCGGAGACCAAACCGGGTGACTTGGTCCAGCCCGGACATATCTTTCCGCTGCGTGCCCGTACGGGCGGCGTCCTGGTGCGGGCCGGCCAGACCGAGGGGTCCGTTGACCTCACCCGTATTGCGGGGATGATGCCGGCCGCGGTCATCTGCGAGGTGATCAACGCGGATGGCACAATGGCCCGGGTCCCGCAGCTTGCCGAGATCGCCCGGGAATTCGATCTCAAGATGTGCTCGGTGGAGAGCATCATTCAGTGGCGCCGGCGCAACGAGCAGCTTGTGCACCGGGCAGCTCAGACGCGGCTTAACACCGAACACGGCGTGTTTGACCTGATTGTCTACGACAACGACGTGGATAAGCGTGAGCATGTGGCGCTGGTCATGGGCGACGTGGCCACCGAAGAGCCCGTGCTCGTGCGCGTGCATTCCGAGTGCCTGACGGGAGACGTGTTCGGCTCGCTCCGCTGCGACTGCGGTGAACAGCTGCACGAGGCCATGCGCATGATCGAGCAGGAAGGCCGCGGCGTCATCGTGTACATGCGCCAGGAAGGCCGCGGGATCGGCCTCATGAACAAAATTCGCGCGTATGAACTGCAGGACAACGGCCTTGATACCGTGGAAGCCAACGTGCACCTGGGTTTTCCCCCGGATCCGCGTGAATACGGTATCGGGGCGCAGATTTTGAGTGATTTGGGTGTGCGCCGTATGCGCCTGCTGACCAACAACCCGGTTAAACGGGCGGGGCTCGAAGGCTATGGCCTGGAGGTGGTACGCCTGCAGCCCATCCAGATCCCTCCGAATGAAATCAATGCACGGTATCTTCAGACGAAAAGAGACAAGCTCGGCCATTTGCTGTCGTGAAAGGAGTGCTTTGATGCCGAAGACTATTGAAGGCAAGCTGGTATCGTCGGGCAAAAAGTACGGGATCATCGTGTCGCGCTTCAACGAGTTCATCTCGGGCAAGCTGCTGGCGGGCGCGCTTGACGCGTTGCAGCGCCATGGCGTGCTGGATGAAGAAATCACGGTGGCCTGGACGCCGGGCTCGTTTGAAATCCCGATGGTGGCCCGGAAGATGGCCCTGTCGGGTCATTACGATGCTGTGATTGCCCTGGGCGCGGTAATCCGCGGCAGCACGCCCCATTTCGACTACGTCGCTGCGGAGGTGTCGAAAGGGGTGGCCCACGTGACGCTCGACACCTTGGTGCCCGTGGCGTTCGGCGTGCTGACGACCGATACCATTGAACAGGCCGTGGAACGCGCCGGTACCAAGTCCGGCAACAAGGGGTTTGACGCCGCGTGCTCCGCCATTGAGATGGCCAACCTGCTGGAGCAACTGTGAAGGGTTTCAACCGCAAGAACCGCCGTTCGGGGCGCGAATGCGCGGTACAGTTCCTGTACGGCCTCGATTTTACCGAATACGACTGGGAATCGGCCCTGGACGATTTCTGGGCCTCGATGACCGGGATACCGGGCGATTGCGCGGCGGTCGGCGAGGAGGCGCGAGCCTATGCGGCCGGACTGATCGAGGGTATCATGTTGCATCGCGACGCGCTGGATGCTGAAATTACGGGAGCGCTGGCCAATTGGGCGCCCGAACGCGTGGGCCGTATCGAGCGCAATATCCTGCGGGTGGCGCTGTTTGAGTTGCGGCACGCGCCGGGCGTCCCCGAAAAGGCTGTCATTAACGAGGCCATTGAGATCGCCAAACGCTTTGGAAATGACGAGGCGCCGCGCTTCATCAATGGCGTGCTGGATCGCCTGAAGGGAGAGTGAGTCTCGGACCGCTTCTTTGCAGATCTTCATCTTCACACCCATTATTCCGACGGAGCAGATTCTCCGGAAGTCGTCGTGCGGCGGGCTGCGGAATTGGGTGTGGGTGCGCTGGCGGTAACGGACCACGACACCGTTGCGGGGCTCGCCGAAGCCGCGGAGACCGCCCGAGGTTGCGCGCTGGCGTTTTTAAACGGCGTCGAAATCACATCGCGCCTGGAACACCTTGAAGTCCATGTCGTGGGCCTGGGCATTGCTCCGGAATCCTCTCATCTCCGCCAGCTGCTGGACGCCCAAGCTCAAGGCCGGATGGCCCGGCTCCATGCCATTGCCGAAAAACTGCACTCGCTGGGCATTACGCTTGCCCCAGAGTCGGTTACCGCCCGGACCGCCGGTGCCGTGGGCCGCATGCACATCGCCCAGGAATTGCGTGATGCCGGCCAGGTGCGTTCGGTCCAGGAGGCATTCGACCGGTATATCGGGCGCGGGAAACCGGCGTTTGTCCCCAGCGCGCGGGTGTCGGTCGAGGAAGCTCTCGACGCCATCCATGCTGCGGGCGGATTGGCCTTTGTCGGGCACCCCGGATTGGGGGGCGTGCGCAGGCAACTCGCCCGCCTCCTCACGCTTCCCTTCGATGGTATCGAAGCCTACCATCCCCGGCACAACGCCGGCCGCGTCGAGGAATTCATCCAATTGGCCGGTGAAAAGGGACTCCTTGTCAGCGGTGGCTCCGATTGTCACGGCCGTGCCAAGGGCCGGCGCCCTCTCATCGGCGCGGTGCGCCTCCCGGGCGAGCATTATGCTGCGATCCACAATGCTCTCAGCGGTCAGAAGGTTTGTCAGCCGTAAGAGGAAGGGCTGACGTGATGCGAGCTGTGCGTTCATCCTCACGGCAATACCTCGCCCTTCGCAACAGGGAACGTCCTTCGACGCGGCGACGCGGGGCGGGAGAGGAAGGCGTACAGGGGAAAGGCGCCGGGATCACGGGAAGAGTGGCGCTTCGGAGAGACTGTCTTCCTCCACATCCTCTATGTTGGAGTCGAGTGTTGGGGCATGGTGAGACGCTGAAGGATCCGATGCCTGCCTGGCCTCGGTTTCGTCTGCCGCCGGCGCAGTCGCGGATCTTTCCGGCACCAGCTCGCCATTGATTATGTCGAAGGTCTGCAACATCCCCGCGATGTCGCAGTACGAGATCTTGACTGCCGGGCCCAGGGGCAGGGTCTGCCAGGTGAACAGAGAGTCGTCGAGCTCCGGGTTAAGCTCGATGTCTGTGATGTCGTAAAAGGTAGTAAGAGCGGGATGTGACGCGCCGGGTTTGTTCAGGAGCGGGTCGTATGTGGTGCGGGTCCATTCTCGGGGGAACCAGAGTCCCGGCGCTATTTCTGTGGGTGTGACCGCGATCTTTTCGCTCAAAAAACCGCCCGGGCCATAGTGAGTAGCCTCGAGTGTGAGGAACCCGCGGTTTCCATCAAGAATCATTTCAAACAGCACGGTCTTCCTGTAAAAAAAACGGAGCGCATACAGTTGCTCGGGACCGGGCATGCGCTTTACTCGCAACTGCAGGTGGTCTTGCGTCTGCATGTTGCGGTAAATCTGTGCAAGGGTGTTGTGCCCGTTGCCGAATCCATAGCGCCGGGAACCCTGAGCATCGAAGGCCTTCAAAGCGCCGGTAGACTGTTCCGGCATGGTTTCAATGCTGGAATGTTCGCGAAGATAGGCGGCCGTACTCGGCGGATGCACCCGCGCCAGGTAGTGGTCATTCAACACCAGGCTTTCCGCTCTGTACACGCTTCCGCGTCGGCCGCGGCCAAAGTTTTCTGGCACGGTACCCGAGCGTTCAACGCGGATCCAGGGCCCTTTTTCATACTCCTTATGCTCCAGCCTGCGCTCATGTATACGCTGTCCATCGCGCCTGATTCCCCGTTCGGTCATCGTAATTGCAAGCGAGGTCAGACGGGCCAGGTACGTTTCCTGCACCGTGACTGCGGTGCCGAGCCATTCGATGGCCTCTTTCCCCTCCCAGGACTCGGGGCCCGCCCCGCCTTTTCGATAACAGGAAAGGCCCGGCAGCAGCAACGCAGCGCAAATCAGCAACGCAATGCAATACCGGCGCGGCGAAACACCGGCCTCGAAAAGGGGGGGCTTCAAGCAGGTCGCCGGCATACGTCTCCTTCTGCGCCAGGAAATCAGTGCATGAGTTCGTGCTGATCGGAAGCGGCCTTCCTCAGCGGCGCTTCGGGATCATTATCTGCGTGAAAAATCTACGCTTGTTCCATCAGACCTGTCAATCATAGCGGAATGACCGCTCGACTCTCATGAAATCACCGATGGAGCGGCCGTGGCGGTGGCGCCCTGGTACTGAGAGCGGTCTGAGGATGTGTCGTCTGAGAAGTCCTGCTTGCGAAAAATCGCGGACGGCAACCGGCAGCGGCCATGAATGGCGGGGCTGTCTACATGTCTATCCGCTGATTTGGCGCCTGATCACAGCCCCAGCACATTGTTGACAACCAACTGGACGTCGATGGCATTCACCAGACCGTCACCGTTGATGTCACAATCGAGCCCGGAACTGGATCTGAGAACCGCGTTCACGACAAGTTGAACATCCATTGCATTGACGATATTGTCGCCGTTTATATCTCCGGGGCGCGCCAGAACAAGCTGGATATACGCCACATCGCCCGGGTCATCAAGATTTTTGACGATAAGTCTTGAGTTTTCTGTGTTGGAAAAATCCATCCCTGTTACTGTTACGCTCCCGGCACCCGAGCCCGAAGCGGGTTGAATGGTGATGTTGTCTGTCTCGCTCTCCACTTGCCAGTCCAGCACTCCGCCATCCGGATTGCTGATGCTGAACGAGGCGGACGGGGCGCCGAAGGTCAGCATCAGCTTGGAGATGCTGACCATCAAATTGCCAAAGCGCGGCCGCAACGTTACCGTAAGATTGATGGGACTGCCAGGATCAACTTCAGTCGAAGGTGCGGGATCCTGCGCAACGACCATCCTTGGAGGGGTCGTATTGCTGTAATGCCACGTTATCCGGCCCACGGTCAGGCCGGCGGCTACTATCGCCGAGGTCGCTTCCGATTCCGTCTTGCCCACCACATTGGGCACGGCCACCGGCTGGACTCCCTTGGATACCACCAGGTCAACCGCACTGCCGGGGGCGACCTGCGCTCCTGCTGCGGGGGACTGGCTGATCACTTGTCCAGCCGGGACGGTGCTGCTGTATTGCTGGGTCACCGAGCCCACGGTCAACCCTGCGGATGTCAGTGCGGAACCTGCTGCTGCTTCCGTCTTACCCACCACATTGGGCACGGCCACCGGCTGTACGCCTTTGGATACCACCAGGTCTACCGCACTGCCGGGGGCGACCTGTGCTCCTGCCGCGGGGGACTGGCTGATCACTTGCCCCGCGGGGACGGTATTGCTGTATTGCTGGGTCACCGAGCCCACGGCGAGACCGGCGCCCGTCAGTGCAGACTCGGCGGCTGCTTCCGTCTTACCCACCACATTGGGTACGGCCACCGGCTGCACGCCCTTGGATACCACCAGGTCTATCGCGCTGCCCGGAGCAACCTGCGCCCCTGCCGCGGGGGATTGGCTGATCACCTGCCCCGCGGGAACGGTGCTGCTGTATTGCTGGGTCACCGAGCCTACAGCCAACCCGGCGGACGTTAGTGCCGAACCGGCTGCAGCTTCGGTTTTGCCCACGACGCTAGGAACGGCCACCGGCTGTACGCCTTTGGATACCATCAGGTCTACCGCGCTGCCCGGAGCGACCTGCGCGCCGGCCGCAGGGGACTGGCTGATCACCTGGCCTGCGGGGACGGTGCTGCTGTATTGCTGGATCACCGAGCCCACGGTCAACCCGGCGGCGGTCAGTGCCGAACCGGCAGCAGCTTCGGTTTTACCCACGACGTTAGGCACGCTTACCGGCTGGACTCCCTTGGATACGACCAGGTTGACCGCGCTGCCGGGGGCGACCTGTGCTCCTGCCGCGGGCGACTGGCTGATCACCTGGCCCGCGGGGACAGTGCTGCTGTATTGCTGGGTCACCGAGCCTACGGTCAACCCGGCGGATGTCAGTGCCGAACCGGCCGCTGCTTCGGTTTTACCCACGACATTGGGTACGGCTACGGGCTGGACTCCCTTGGATACCACCAGGTCTACCGCGCTGCCCGGGGCAACCTGCGCGCCTGCTGCGGGGGACTGGCTGATCACCTGGCCCGCTGGAACGGTATTGCTGTATTGCTGGGTCACCGAGCCTACGGTCAACCCGGCGGCGGTCAATGCGGAGCCAGCGGCTGCTTCGGTTTTGCCCACGACATTGGGCACGGCCACCGGCTGTACGCCTTTGGATACCACCAGGTTGACCGCGCTGCCCGGGGCAACCTGTGCTCCTGCCGCGGGGGACTGGCTGATCACCTGGCCCGCGGGTACGGTATTGCTGTATTGCTGGGTCACGGCGCCTACGGCCAACCCGGCGGATGTCAGTGCGGAACCTGCTGCTGCTTCCGTCTTACCCACTACATTGGGTACGGCCACCGGCTGGACTCCCTTGGATACCACCAGGTTCACCGCGCTGCCCGGGGCAACCTGTGCTCCTGCCGCGGGGGACTGGCTGATCACTTGCCCCGCGGGGACGGTATTGCTGTATTGCTGGGTCACCGAGCCCACGGCGAGACCGGCGCCCGTCAGTGCAGACTCGGCGGCTGCTTCCGTCTTACCCACCACATTGGGTACGGCCACCGGCTGCACGCCCTTGGATACCACCAGGTCTATCGCGCTGCCCGGAGCAACCTGCGCCCCTGCCGCGGGGGATTGGCTGATCACTTGCCCCGCGGGTACGGTATTGCTGTATTGCTGGGTCACCGAGCCTACAGCCAACCCGGCGCCGTTCAAGGTGGAAGCAGCCGCTGCTTCGGTTTTACCCACCACATTGGGCACGGCCACCGGCTGTACGCCTTTGGATACCACCAGGTTCACCGCGCTGCCCGGGGCAACCTGTGCTCCTGCCGCGGGGGATTGGCTGATCACTTGCCCCGCGGGAACGGTATTGCTGTATTGCTGGGTCACGGTGCCTACGGCGAGACCGGCGACACTCAGCATGAGTTCCGCGACAGAGCGCTGTTGGCCTGCCACATTGGGGATCGACACCAGCTCCTCACTCAGCGACACCGTGAACGCCACGGGGCTGCCCAAAGGACCCTCAGTCATAGCTGCCGGGTTCTGGTTTATCACCATACCCGCCGGAGTGGTGCTGCTGTACGCATACGAGACACGCGCTGAAAAACCCGAGCATTCGAGCGTCGTGGCCGCTTCTGCTTCCATCAGACCGGTCAGAGCAGGAACTATTCGGGGCGGCAGATTGGCCAGATACGGATAGGAACCGCCGGCCAACATGTACCAGATCGAATTGAAATCCCAGCCAGCCCCGGTGAAGGTGCTCTGGGTTTCCATCTGTGTTGTCGAAAGCCCCGTGCCGCTGCCGGATTGCGCGATGCCACTCGTCTCTACATCCCAAAACGAACATTCCACCACGCCGCCACTGTTCTGGCCGACCAGGCCGCCGATATCGGCATCGGGCCCCGAGACCGTGCCCGCTGCATAACACGCCGAAATGGCGCCGCCTGTATTGTTGCCCACCAGGCCGCCAGAGCGCGCCGTGCCAGCCACCGGACCCGTGGCATAGCATTGGGTTATCGCGCCGCAATCGTTTGTGCCGGCCAGGCCACCCAAATACGTACCACCCGAGACCGGCCCTGTGGCGCAGCTCGCCACTATGCTGCCCGCCTCGTTGTAGCCAGCCAGACCGCCGGCGTGAGCCTCGCCCGTTATCGAGCTGGTGCCGTAACATCCGGAGATCGTCCCCTCATAGACGTAGCCGGCGAGACCACCTACAGAGTTCTTACCCGTAACCGAACCGCCAACAAGTCCCAGGTTCTCCACAACGCCGCCCGAGTCGATTGTCCCGAACAGGCCGACCAAATCCTCGGAGGGACGGTATATCGTGAGGTTGGTAATGACATAACCCTGTCCATCAAAGCTGCCGCTGAAGGGACCAACAGGCTCGAAGCCCGCGCCGCCATTCCAGGCCGCGGTCGCCGAGGCATCGATATCCTGGGTGAGAATATAGTCGCCATCGAGTGGATATCCCGGATCATTGCCGATCCGTTGCAGCGCATCGAGGCTGGATATCTCAATTACGGCGGCGGCCAGGGTGATGTAACCCGTTTTGGACTCCGTATCGCTTCCCGAGGCGCCGGTCACGGTGAGGGACACGGAATACGAACCCGGGGAGGCGTAGACGTGGGATGGGTGCTGCAGTGTGCTCGTGTGCCCATCGCCGAAATCCCAGTACCAGGCAGTGGGGGAGCCGCTTGACTGGTCTGCAAACTGTACGTTCAGCGGAGCAAAGCCGTTCACGGGCGAGGCATTGAATTGCGCTTCAATCGACGACGGCCGCTCCAAATGAATGACCGTGACCGCCCGGTGAGCCATGCCCGCATACGAGCCGCCCCATTTCATGCTGTGAACCTTGTTGTCCCAGGTGTCATGCAAATAAACGGTGTTGTCGGCGTCGTCGTAGCCCACACCCACCATGCTGTGTCCGACCACTTGAATCATAACGGGCCAGCCGTTGTTGATCTCCGCCTTGTAATCTGCAAACGTGAACCCGTTGGGGAGCAACGCGTCGATATTCTGCGTGTAGTTTTCAAGTACGGTATAGCCGCGCGATTCAGCAAACAGGCGCATGCCGTGGCACAACGCTGTCTGAGGAAGACCATACGCCGAAGGCGGCACGTAATCGTACAGGCGCATGCCCGAACTGGGAGAGTACAGACAGGTCACCCCGTCGAGGCATTTTTCAACCACCCCATTCCTGTCGGTATCCCATTTCCACTGGCTGGTACCCATGAAATCGGCCGTGCATCCTTCCCAGACATGCTCCGCACGAACGCCCTGCCAGGGATCTGGACCGCGCGAGTTGGTTGAAATCCAATAGTCATCGACGTGCCCGGGGGTAGTGCGCCCGTCGAACCCGTTTTTCGTGGCGATCAGGGAACAGGAGCCCGCGATGGGAGTGGAGATACCCTGTCCGAGGTTGGTCAGAGGGGCAACGCCGTTGTTCGTGGGGCCGGTGTACATGTTGGGCCAGCCGTTGCGGTCGAAATAGCCAAATATCATGCCGGCTGAAGTCGCTGAACACCCGTAGGTCCAGGTCGACGTAGGCACGGGCAACAGGTTTGCGCTTTTCTTGAACACCGTCACGACGGGGCGCTCTTCGCCCGCCGGGGGCACGGGAGGGCTGTCCATCAGCATGAGCTCGATCTGGGCGAGTTCCTGAGGCGAGAGATCGTCGCCGTACGTGGTTGGTCCACCGGCACGGCGCGGAATGCCTGCCCCGCCACCGAACTGTCCATCCCCCGCTATGGCGGCCTGCACATCGCCCGCAAAGATGCCTGCCAACAGGCACAATGCCAGGAACACCGATATCATCTTTCGCATAGCGAACGCTCTCCCACCGGGTGCAATTGGCTGAAAAACATGTAGATAAGTGCGGTGTGCCGGCGTTGAGCCGCTTGAGTTCAGGGTGTGTCGCCGCATAGTCGCCAACCTCAATTTCCTTCGACAGGACAGATCCCGCGCTATGTACTCGAAGGAAGAGCGCAACCGATGTGCCACTTGAGGCGGATTTACATAAAACAAGTAATCACAGCGCGTTGCGAAGATTTTTGGTTCGAAAAACAGGAGGAATTCTGGAGAAATGACCGATTTTACGCGGCAAATCAACAGTTTTCCGTCACCAAACTGGCCAGGATCTCCAAAAACCGCGGGAAATGCTCCGTTTTGAAGCGTTTGTATCAAGTCAGAGGTCCGGGCGTGGAAATTGCGCCTGCCTCTGGCTCCTGGCGGGGATCTTGGCCGAAATCGCGCCCGAAGGGGTCCGTAAATGGGCCGGGTAAGGTGGACTGGGCGATGGGGGAGTCTATGGACAAGATCGTGAAAAGTTTGGCTTTTCTATTGCGAGTCTGGTAGGATAGTCGTGTAGCTGCCGGTGGAGTTGCCGGAAAGGCGGGAAAAATCTCTCCGTTCAGCAAAAATCCCTGGAACCGGTTATGGGGAAAGGTTTTAGGGCTGTTTGAGTATTATTGAGAGCCATAACGGGGCTTGCAGAGGCTGCGCAGTACCAGATTGAGGGGATATGGATATGTTGCAGACAGGCAACAATGCGCGGCGGACTCACACGGAAAAGCAGCGTGCGGGACGGGCCCGGCGCTGCGCCGCCATGATGCGGGCGCTCCGCTGGGTCATCATTCTCGGTCTTGCGGGATGCCCGGAACCATGGGTGAATGCGTCTACTGGTCCGCGGCCGCATACCCCAGCGCCGCCCGCGCCAACCACGCCCCCACCGGCGCCAGCCGACCCAACACCCGCTCCGCCACCGCCGCCCCCCCCGAAACCCCTCGTGAAAATAGCCATCGGCGAGCCGTCGGAGGCCGACACCATCTTCGGACCCGTGACCTATCCGGTGACCTACACCGATGCCGCCCGGGTCAACCTCTTCCCCGACGACATCACGCTCGCCACAGACGGCAGCGTCACGGGCACCATCAAGGTGAACGGGCTTGGCGCCAGCGCGCGCAACGTCACCATCAGCGACATCCGCGGCAATGGCTCGGCCAACATCGTCCTCGCGGCGGGCACCGCCAGCAATGCCGACGGCGCCCTCGCCCCCGCGGCTGCCGCCACTAAATCCTTCTACGCCCACGGCGTGCTCGAGCCCGGCAGCGGCTTCCTCGCACCCACGCCCCAGCCCCCCGCCATCGGGTCCGGCCCCGGCGCCGACGCCAAGGCCATCGCCCGCTGGGACGTCGTTCCCTATCAAACCTACGACGGCCTCTTTGAGATCGGCGTGGTCGCGTTCCACATCAACGGCATCGACCGCGTGGAATTCTCGCTCGACGGCGGCCCCTGGCTCGCCGTCAAGGAAATGACCCTCAACCCCCGCACCAACGTCGTCGAATACTGGACCGTCCTCGATGCCACACGCTCCCCCGACGGCCCCGTCGAAATCCGCGCCATCGCCTATCCAAAATCCGGCGTGCCAAGGGTGCTGCAAGGAAGCTTGGATGAAAAGCTGAATGTCACCCGAGGGATGCATTCAATGCCGCTTTGGACAAACGCCGGCGGTGCGCTGCAGGAGCTTATACTGCATGTGGACGCCGTCCATGGAGACGATGATACGGGGGATGGAAGCCTTTCACGCCCGTTTGCCACGATCGCCCGGGCAGGTAACGCGGCTGGTGGGCAAGTCTCTGCTTTTGACTCGGTAATACTTCGCTTGGCCGAAGGAGACTACATCCTCCACAAAGGAAAGGGTGGCTTTTCCCATGTTGAACCGTGGCTGACAATTGAACCTGAACCTGGCGCGGCCACAAGTTCTGTCCGGCTGGTTGGTTCGGAAACCGGCGCTCTGAGCTCCATGAAACGCGTCAGATTCCACCGGGTGGCCATACGCGGGGTGTTTCGGATCCCGGTACTCACTCTGTGGTTGGATGGCGTCGATTATGACGGAATGGACTTGAGCAACGGGGACAAGTCAATCGCCGGGGCATGGTCGCCAGGCGGAATCTGGATTACCGGAGGGACTGCGACTGGATGCCGGAACGTATTGCGGGGAGCAGATTTCTACCGCAATCACCACGTCATTGAGTGTTCCGGTTGCCCCTTCGGAGATGGGCCATGCACCTTGTACTCCCGTTGTGACACCTATGTCCTTACCGAATTCCATGGTGATGTATGGCATTGGCTGGTGGGAACCACGGACGCGGCCTCCGATGCTGCGGATGCCAATATAATTGCATACAACGTGACGGCGGAGAATTTTGCAACGCAGGGGATCTTTGCGTCCGTATATCCAAACGAGTTGATCGGCACTCCCATTCATTTCAACAACGTTGCGCTCGTTGACATAAACATCAGTCACAGAATGGAAAACGACGGGGACTACAGAGGCGGGTGGTGGGAAGTGGGCACTGACCACTTGATCATGCGCGGAGTTAATGCCCCGACGCAGGTAATGCGATGGAATCCAGAAAAATACAACACCACGGTGCGGAACACCTCCATAACAGACTGCAGTTTTTACGCATTTACGTTCACCCCACTCCCAGAGGGGACCATATTCTACAACAATCATTTCACCAATCCGAGGCTATACGGTGCCTGGGTGCCGCCAGACTATCGACCATGAACGCAATACAAGCCAGCATCCTCTCAATTCGCGGCTGGGCGTAAGGAGATGATCTGTTGTGATTTCGCGGTGGGAAGAAGAGGCCAGGAAGCAAGCTAAAATCCATTTCACAGGCCCGCAGCTCTGGGGGAGGAGCCCCGGAGTCTATTATCACGAGGCGGAAAGTGCAGCAAAGGCATGGGAGATTGACCCCGCGAGACTTGCAGCAAAGGCGGGGACTGGCCTGGATGTACTGGCGGTTGCAGAAGAAGCTGCGATGGGCTCGCAGTTAGCAAATCGAACCGTGTTCAAATCAGTCAAGCGCTTGCTCCCAGGTGAACGAATCATCTCGTCAGCCAGCGGAGATGCGATAGAGACCTGCGCATTTCCCGAAGCTTCATCCAACATAATAGACAGCCTGTCAGAGCAAGTCTGCGAAGCGTTTCGAAAAGGTGCAGCTCTGGAATTATCCGGCGGCTTGGACAGTTCGCTCGTGCTCGCGTTTGGGCTTCATAGAAATGTGAAGCCCAGGATCTCCTTTACGATTGGTGATGAGTGCTCCGCGGATGTCATAAACGCAACAGCCATTGCCAAAGAATTCGATCTGCCTCATCTCCGAATTCCAGTGGTTATCAACCGAGAGCAAATGAGAGAGGATATCGTCTCCTTCATCCGGCGCTCGGGTTATTCCGTGAACGCCGCCAACTATGCCTGGCTGCCGGGGACGCTCGCTCAATTGAATGGCATGAGAACAGCCCAGGTGTCGGGCAATGGAGGGGAAATATGCGGTGGCTTTTACTATACACCAGTCGATTCTGCTCTTGAAAAGTTCTCGTTAGAGCGTATTTGGATTGCCTCGCGCCTGCTGTCCCCCCGAGCCAGATGGAGCTTTCTGTGGCGCCCTGACATTGCGCGGGATCTGGAAGCCCAAATCTATGCCGAAGTGCATGCCGCGCTTCACAGAGTAAATGGAACCTGGCGTGAGCGGACTGATGCGTTCTACCGAGACGAACGCATTCGGCGGTGGGTTATACCCGTTTTTGATGCATGCGAGGCATTATATGAGGTGATCTCTCCTTTTCTTTCGCCGGAATACATCGGTTGGGCAACGTCGCTGGACCCCGCTGTGCGAACGCGAGATCGCCGACCGCAGCGGGAGTTGCTTTGGCAGGCTTGCCCGGCACTGGCAACGTTTTCCGGTGTGTCGCGCCAAACTGAACGGGCGCCCGTATTCTCGACCATCCGAAAGACCCTGCGCCGTCTTGCTGGGCAAAGGCAGAGAAGTGCTTTGGGTGCTCGGGAGAGCGCTGTTGCCCTGGCCGGTGATCCAAAGATTAGAGAATGGATCGGTGTGATGTGTGCGGATAGTAATCTGGAATTCTCCACGGAAGGGGTTGAACGGGTGCTGGACAATCCAGCGGAATACCCGGAATTGCTTGGGGTTTTGGTAAATGCATCCGTAGCGTGGCGTGATGTACACCAGTCAGCGTCCGAAGAAGTATAACAGTAAAGGCGGATATGCGATCTGGGACAAAAGACGGACCTTCGTTTGTCGTCATGGGCGCCGCACTCGACACGGCAAATTTAGGCGTGTCTGCACTTTCGCTGGCAACTCTTTTGGGCGTCCTCGCCCGAGTCCCGAGTGCAAGGGTAACCGTATTGGATTACGGGCGAGGATTTCGGGCGGCTGCAATCACGTCTGAGGGAGAAGAGTACCCGTTCTTTCGGTATGGCAGCGCCAATTCCCGGCGACTTTACCGACGTGAGAGCATCTACAACCTGGCATTGAGTTCGTATCTTGGGGGACTGGGCCACCCGCTCCTCAGGCTGTGGGGAGAGAGTCATGCCGTGCTGGATGTCACCGGTGGGGATAGTTTCACGGACTTGTACGGCAACAGATTTTTTAAATCAATTACTCTGCGAAAACGGATTCTCTTGAGAGAAAAAGCTTCGCTTGTCCTTCTTCCGCAGACCTACGGTCCGTTTGCATCGCCGCGCAACCGGCGTATCGCGCAGGACATCATCCGGCGGTCGGCCATGGCGTGGGCGCGGGATGAACGCAGCTTCGAGGTGCTCAGGGACTTGCTGGGCGACGCGTTCGATCCGGTCCGGCACCGTTCCGGCGTGGATGTGGCGTTCGTCCTGCCCTCCGTAGCGCCCGCGGAGGATGCCCTGGGCGATGCAGCGGACTGGCTCGCCGACAGGAGCACGCCGCTGGCCGGGCTGAATGTGAGCGGTCTGCTGATGAACCAGCCCGATGCCGCCGCCCGGCAATACGGTTTTAAGGCCGATTACAGCCGGGCCGCGATATCCCTGCTTCGCCGGCTGTTGAGGGAATCCGACGCGCGTATTCTCCTCATTCCTCATGTTGTGACTCCGCCGGGCCACTACGAATCCGACATCGAGGCCTGCAATCGCGTTGCCGCCGCCGTGCCGGAGGAGGCAGGCGGCCGCGTGGCCGTCCTGCCTGCGCTTCGTGATCCCCGCGAGGTCAAATGGGTCATTTCACAACTGGACCTGTTTTGCGGCACGCGGATGCATTCCACCATCGCCGCGCTGTCGACCGGCGTGCCCGCTGCCGCCATCGCCTACAGCCCCAAGACGCTCGGCGTCTTCGAGACCTGCGCCCAGGGCGCTCATGTCGCCGATCCCCGGCACTGTGACACGGACGAGGTGGTGGAGCGGCTCTGGCGATCGTGGTCCGCGCGCGACGACGCCCGTACATCTCTGCAGGCCGCTCTGCCCGGCGTATTGCGTCGCGCGGAGGAGCAGATGGACGTCATTGTCCGGGACACCCTTGCCGGGCCGGCGTCAGCGGCGGAAGGCGGGGCGCCGCCGTGAGTCTTCGCCGCAAAGTAGTGCAGGGCAGCGGTGTAATAATGGGCGGCCAAGTGCTGGGCCAGGGCATGTCCTTCGTCCGCAATATCATCGTGGCCCGGCTGATCAGCACCGACGACTTCGGCATCGCCTCCACCTTCTTCATCTCCATCAGCCTGTTTGAGATGATCAGCAACCTCTCGGTCGACCGCCTGCTGGTCCAGGCGGAGGATGGCGACGATCCGCAATTTCAGGCGACGGCGCAGGCGTTTCAGGTCTTGCGCGGCGCCGCGAACGCTCTGCTCATGTTTCTGCTGGCCTGGCCCTTCTCGCGCCTTTTCGGCATTCCCCAGGCGCTGTGGGCTTTCCAATGCATCGCTCTTGTACCGTTGATCCGCGGCTTCGTTCACCTGGACCCGAAGCGCCTGCACCGGGAGATGCGCTTCGGGCGTGATGTGCTCTCCGAACTCCTGTCTCAGACCTTTGCCTTGGCCCTGGCCTGGCCGCTCGCCAAATGGTTCGGCAATTACGCTGCCGTGCTCTGGCTGCTGGTTGGACAGTCCCTCATGATGGTCTTTGTGTCGCATGTCACGGCAGTCCGCCGTTATGCCTGGGCCTGGGACCGGGCATTCCTTCTGAGAATGGCGAAATTTGGATGGCCGCTGCTGCTCAATGGCGTGCTCATGTTTTTGATTTGGCAGGGGGACCGGATCTTGGTCGGAAGCGCCTACGACATGACCCAGTTGGCCTTGTATTCCGTTGCCATGACAGTTACGGCCACTCCGACGGATTTGCTGAGCCGGGCCAGCTCGGTGGTGCTTCTCCCGCCGCTTGCACGGGCGCAAGACTATGCAGAACGTTTTGCCGAACTTTACGGGTTCCTTGCGCAAGCGTTGAGTCTGGGCGGAATTATCGTCGCCGTATTCTTCATCATTCTGGGCCCGGGGCTAGTTGAATTGCTTTATGGCGCGCGCTACGTTGGAGTGGGCCCTTTTATCGGCTGGTTTGCGGTGATGCAGATGTTGCGTCTCATCCGCACAGTCCCCACCACCGCCGCGCTCGCAAAAGGCGATACTGTTGCCTGCTTCACAGGCAACGTGGCCCGCGCGGCCTGCATCCCTGTCTTGGTCATCCTTGCAACTTCTACACGACCCCTGGTGTGGCTGGCTGTCGCCGGATGCCTTGGCGAGGTGGTAGCCCTTGGTACAATATTGATACGGATGTGGGTGCGGCATGGACTAGCGAGCAACATCGCTATAATACCTGCCATCTTCTCTGTATGCGCAGCGATGTTCGCTGGTGCCGCAACTCTGGTGACCAAGCAAGGCTTTGGCTTGGGGAGGTTGTTCGCGCTGTGCGGTGTGCTAGTCACTTCGCTTTTGGGCGCCTTGTTGTTCTTTCCGCACCTTCGGTTTCATCTATTCGGATTGCTGCGAAAACCGACACTTTTGAGTGCTCGTACGGACTCAAAGCAGCAAGGTCTGTAAACACAGAACTGGAGAAGCATTCCCAAACGTGACAAAACGGGCGATTTTCCGTGGGAGCAACTAAGATGAATATAGGCGAAAGGGCTTCTGCTCAGGAAGTTCCAGCGGATGTCCTGAACCGCTGGAGAAAGCTCTTATCTGAGGAAGAGCGACCGACACCGAATGCTGAGCCTGACCGCTTTTTGGCCACAGTGTCCGCGCTTGGCTCCCGCCCCGTGATTATGGAAATCGAGGACGGCCACGGCCGGCCTGGGATGATCATTGCGAGGCGGGAACCCATGCGAGTCTCCACGCGTATTGGATATTTCCGGGTCCCCACACCCAAGCTTGATTCGTTGGTTGTTGTTTACGGGGGAATTCTGGGTAGGATTTCATCCGAGTCTGTAATTGACTTCCTGACCAAGAGATTGTTGGGAACGGAAAGATGCGACCACATCATGATCAACAGTCTGGTAGCGGACAGCCCGGTTATGCTCCCGCTGCGGCGGTTAAAGAATGCCGTCGTTCATCCCCCCATCCTACACCACCGCCTTCGACTGGGCGACACCTTCGAAAGCATCATGTCGCGGCATTCTGGTAAGCATCGGCGAAGGCTAAGCTGGGAGCGCCGAAACCTTGAATCTGTCTTTGACGGCAAGCTGGAGTGGGTAACCCTTACCAGCGAAGAAGAGGTAGATAGAGGCTTGAGAGACGCTGCTAGAATCGGTAGGCGCACTTACCATGCCAAAGTCGGCTGGCTTGTCGAAGAAAACGACTTGTGGCGCGCCCAACTCACCCTGGCAGCGCAGGCAGGTGAGCTTCGGGCTCACTTTCTTGTCGGGAGTGCCCAACCGATTGCTTTCGTCCTCGGGTGGAACGTCCACAACAGCTACCACGTAGTCGCCATGGCCTATCTACCGGAATATGCACGGTACTCTCCTGGAAAGCACCTTTTGCTGCACGCGATAGAACGGGCATGCGTGGACGGTATGGAATGGGTTGACTACGGCTTCGGAGACGCCGAGTACAAACGTGTTTATGGTACGGACTCGTGGCAGGAATCGACCGTGCACATATATGGGCGTTCCTTGCGCGCAGGCGCTGCTCATGTACTGGATATCACCGCTATTCGCGTAGAGCAATGGCTCAGGACTATTGCCGGATCTTCTGCGGCAGCTCGAATCAAGAAGAAATGGAGGCAACATGTGGGCGGCCCTTAATATAGCACCCAAGATGAACTTCATTGAAATCGTCTGTTTGCACTTGTTGTATTGCAGGTTCTTTCGTCGCGCGGGATTTGGATCGTATCGAGGCTCTCGTGACGCTTCTCCAGAGATCTCCAGATTCTGTGGCACATAAACGCATGGATGACTGACTTCAAGAACCGCAGCAGTGTTGAGACCCTACTCCAGGGCGACATATAGGACAGCACACAAGCAATGGTCGGGATTCGAGAATGGCACAATGTGACAACTTTGCATCCGGTAGGCTTGACCGTGGTGATTGTTATGGGCGTTGCCGTGTTACTCTTGCCTCGCCGCTTCGCCGTATATCCCATGATTATCACGGCGAGCTTCATCTCCTCGGCTCAGCGATTAGTGATTATGGGTCTTGACCTTGACTTCCTTCGGATCTTGGTACTTTTAGCTTGGACACGGATGCTGTTGCGCCGCGAACTCGAAGGATTCGCCTGGAACCGCCTGGATACGCTGATGGTAGCCTGGATGGTAAGTGGAACACTCATTAACACGCTGGCAGAGGGAGCGTCCAGTGCACTAATCAATCGGTGCGGTTGGATGTTTGTCGGACTTGGGATGTACTTCTATTTCCGCTGCATGTTGCGGACATGGGACGACCTTAATCGCCTCATTATGGGGTTCATCGTGGTGAGCATTCCTGTTGCGGCGGCCTTTGCAATTGAATGGACGACAGGGAGGAACGCGTTCAGCATCTTCGGCGGAGTGCCGGAGATTACCCAGGTGCGCGAGGGACGGCTGCGTTGCCAGGGTGCCTTTGCGCATGCCATTCTTGCGGGGTGCTTCTGGGCTTCCGTGATGCCGTGGATGGCCCCCCTACTTTTGGACAAGAGGCGATGGTTTGCCATTCTGGGGCTGCTGGCGTCGTTATTCATCGTTGTCGCAAGTGCATCCAGCACGCCGGTCATGGCGGTCATCTTCGGTATTGTAGGTATGGCGTTTTACCCGATCCGCAGACATTTGCGGCCAATTCGCTATGGTTTTTTTGCGAGCCTTGTGGTGCTGCATTTCATCATGAAAGGCCCGGTCTGGTCCCTGGTTGCACGAATCAGCGCTGTGGCAGGTTCCACGGGCTGGCACCGATACAGCATCATGGACGCAACGATCCGCAATTTCTCGAAATGGTGGTTGCTAGGGGAACTCGACCCGATGAGTTGGGGCGTCTGGGACATGCGGGATATCACAAATCAATATATCCTGGAAGGTCTTCGAGGTGGGTTGCTGACACTGGTTCTATTCATCGCCGGGATTTCCACAGCGTTTACAATGGTCGGCAAAGCACTCCGCCAGGTTGAATCGCAGCCTCAGGAGCGGCTCTTGGTGTTTACTGTCGGCGTGTCACTTTTCGTCCATGTGTGGTCCTATTTTGGAGTGTCTTATTTTGGCCAAATATTGATGTTGTGGTACCTGACGATGGCGATAGTCGGCAGCCTGCCGGGAATAGTCTCTGCAGCGCCTGAACAAGCCGACCTCAGCGGTGGCGTGGATTCCCAAAAGAGTGAAGCGGTCGCGCCTGAAGGGTCACCGCTCCGATTCGGGGAAACACTTATGTTTTAAGGTGCGAGTGAGCAGCCGTTTGAGTAACGAGAATCCGGCTTCTCTCAAAGCACGGTAGTGGTCGAGAATGAGCTTATCCAGCAAGAGGCCTTTGCGTATATTGGAGGGCTGAAGAACGCCGGGAGCGAGAACGAAATCGACGGAGAAAGAGGCTGCATCGGGGAGAATTCTTCGTCCGCGAACCCGGTTTTTCCGGTTTTTTCCATGAACGACCTGAAGCCATGCTGGTTTTCCCTTCGCTTGCCGAATGGGAGCGATTTCGGAGAGGCGGGTGTGCCACCGGGCGAGGACGGTTGAAAAGTCGCCGTTCTTCTCGATAAGGGTGGTGAAGGGGTTGCTGGAATCGCGGTAGAGGTAGAGGCGGCCCTTGAACCAGATGTATCCGAAGGGGAAGTTGATGATCTCGGCGTCCTGGTGGTGGAATTCGGTTTGAACGCGCTGGATGAAGTCGCGGCAGAGGGCATCGTCGTTGTCGAGGCGCGTGGTGATGACGAAGGGGGTGTCCGGGGCCAGGCGTTGCCGAACAGCTTGAGTAACGGTGTCGGGATTGTGTTCGGTGAGGTAGATGGGTTCGAAATTGGAGAACTCCAGGTGGTAGGCTTGAAAGCGTTCTTTGAATTCATCCGGAGTGGCCTCGTCGAAGAAGACGAGCCACCGGAAATTTGCACACGTCTGGGCTTTTACGGATGGAAAGCAAAATTGTTCGAACAGTATAATCCGGTGGTTGAGCCATTGGGGGTCGGTGACCAGTTGGGTGTCGCTGGGCCGTTCGCGGACATTGAATCGTGTGAGTATGAAGTGTTCAAAGTCTGGCATAGGGAAGATCCGGCATGAACCGCTCCAGTAAGACAGACGCGGAACTGTCACCCGATGTTTCAGTCCTTATTATATCGTACAACACGAAAGAGTTGACAATGGCCTGTCTGGAGTCATTGTATGCGGAGACTCAATCGGCATCCTTTGAAGTGATTGTGGTGGACAATGCATCTTCTGACGGCTCTGCACAGGCGATTAGAGAGGCCTTTCCGGATGTGCAGTTGATCGAGCCGGGAGCGAACCTGGGTTTTGCAAAGGCGAACAATCTGGCGGCGGAATCGGCCCGGGGGCGAAATCTGCTGCTGCTGAACCCGGACACCGTTGTGCTGGATGGGGCAGTCGACACGCTTGTAGCCTTTGCGGAAGGGCTGACGGAGCCGGGAATTGTTGGAGGGCGCACGCTGCATTCGGACGGAACGCTGAATTACACGAGCTGCTGGGGTCGCCCGACGCTATGGAGCGCTCTATGCTCTGGGTTTGGGCTCTCCACACTCGGCCGCTACCACACGCTATTCGATCCAGAGACGATGCGGACGTGGAAGCGTGATTCTGTGCGCAGGGTCGACATCATCTCGGGGTGTTTTTTCCTTATCCAGCGGGCTCTGTGGGAGTCGCTCGAGGGCTTTGACCCTGCTTTCGACATGTATGCCGAGGATTTTGATTTGTGCTTGAGGGCCCGGGATAGGGGCGTGAGATGCATTTTGTGCCCGGAAGCTCAGATCATTCACTACGGCAGTGCATCCGAGGCCGTTAAGGCGGATCAGCTCGTGCGGCAAATGAAGGCAAAGACGCGCCTTATGCGCAAGCATTGGGGCCCTTTGTCAGCCGCACTTGGCGAGATTTTGTTGCGTCTTCGCGTGGCTACGCGTGGATATCTCGCGGCGTTTCCGCTTGTGACGAACGAGAGGCGCAAGGCCGTCGCACAGGCCTGGAAGGAGGCCTGGCATCGGAGGCGGGAATGGCTTGAGCTTTGAGCGAAGAGCTCAGCCTTGTCTCAAGAGAGATGGAGATGCGTTTATGCTCTTTCGCGTTCCCTATTACCTCCTTCGCTTGCGTGCGGTGGGAGAATTGTCGCGGTTGTGCCGGGCGGGGCGCGGGCTGGTGTTGACGTATGATGACGGGCCGGGGAGGCGTTTGTCGAGGGGCCTGGTGGAACTGTTGGGGGCGCATGGGGCGCGGGCGACGTTCTTTTTGCTAGGCCGCCGAGTGGTTGAGGACGAGGAGACGGTGGATTGGGTGCATGGGGCGGGGCATGAGCTGGGGGTGCACTCGTTTGACCATCGGAACGCGTGGCAGGCGCCGGGGGATGCGGCGGGGGACGTCGAGGCGGGGTATGCGGCAGCGGCGCGCTGGGTGGCCGCGGACGGGCTGTTTCGTCCGCCACACGGGAAGCTGTCGTATGGCACGTGGCGTGCGTTGCGGCGCCGGGGGGCGCGGATCTGCTGGTGGACGGTGGATTCGGGAGATACGTGGGCGGAATTGCCGCCGCCGGAGCGTACGGTCGACGCAGTGCTGCGCGCGGGGGGCGGGGTGGTGTTGATGCACGATTTTGACCGGGGTCCCGAGCGCGAAGCGTTTGTGCTGAAGACGACGGAGCTGTTGCTGGATGCGGCGGCGCGGGAAGGCCTCACGGCGATGGTGATGTCGGAGCTTTTTTCCTTGCGTGGGGGTGCGTAGCCAGCGCGGGTGGGGCGTGTTCCGCTGGTGGCGGTTGGTTGTTGGCGAGTGGGGCAATTGGTGCGTGCACGGGCGGTCTGAAGCGGGTAGACTATGGTTTTGGTGTGGCGTGCTGGATGCGCTGTCGTTGGGTGGAGATTTCTGGCTGGAATGGACGGCGCGCCAGTGGGGTTGCTCTCGGGGAGCGCAGTTGGCCGTGCTGCCGGCAGGAATGGCCGCGATGGTGGAGATCGCGGTGCAATGGGTCGTGCGCAGCGCGTGTAACTTTGGGGTAAGTCAGTAAGAGGTGGTGAAAATGGGGGAAAGCGCGGAAAACGTGGCGGTTGAGTGTGTCCGTCATGGGGATATAGCTTTCCGCACGGCGACGCTCGAGGATCTGGCGGCAATTGTCCGTTTGTGGAGACATGCGCACTGGTCGCAAAAAATGCTGTGTGGTCCGCGCTGTGTGAAGCGTGAATTTGCGCGGCGCGCGATTCTCTCGGATTCGGTGGAGATGTGGCTGGCGGAGTGCGACGGGACGCCTGCGGGCGTTAATTGTATCGAACTCGATCGAGATCAGTGGGCACAGGATCGAAGGCTGCCGTTTTTTCAGCGGGCCTTATGGAGATTTACGCTGAAAATAATGGAGATGACCATATTTCGCGGAGACAGGGAGCGGAGTGCTGAGCCTGGCGCTGTTCCAGCGGCCAGCCTGCCGGGGAGCGTGCCGCCGGACGAGGAACTATGGTTGTCCTATCTGGTGATTTCTCCAGATGTGCGTGGGCGGGGGGTGGCTTCGGCCTTCGTGGCCCATCTCGAAGACTGCGCGCGCGAGAAGAAGAGGAGCGTTATCCGCATGTATGTGCATCCGCGCAACACCGTCATGCGGAAATTTGCTGAAAAGCACGGGTATGTTGACTGTGGCCCGGCAGTAGAGGGCTACAGGTACTATGCAAAAGCGTTGAATCCAGGTTGCGCGGACAATGGTTAGTTGCGCCCGGACCAGAACCGGGTTTTCCGATCTTCGCAAAGGCCCCAGGGAGCATCTTGATGAATGTTCTAGTCGTTGATGTGCATGACCCGCAATGCCTGAAAATAATCCGTTCTCTTTCAAAAGATCCCACGATTCGCAGTTTCGTGCTTGGCAGTAAGAAACGCGCCCCGGTTGCCCGATCCCGTTATTGCAACGGCTATTTTTCGCTTCAGGGGGTGTCAGGGGGCGAGCCCTGGTTTGAGCGGGTGCGCGAGGTCGCGAAAGAGTGTGAAGCTGATTTGTTGATGGCGGTAACGGAAGACACCCTGCGCAATCTGCTGCATTATCGCGAGAGGTTCGCTCAGTCCGGGTTCAAGGTCATGGAGATGGGTTCCGAAGAGAGCTTTGAGCGCTCAACTGACAAATGGCTGTTTTACGAGAGACTGGCGCGAGCCGGCATTCCGCAGCCTCTGACTATCGCGCTTGAAGATGCCATGACAGCGGACGATTTCTGGGCGGCGGTCTCCTCTTCGGGGGCGGTCCTCAAACGCAGACAAGGGTGTGGGGGAGCGGACGCTCAGTTTATACGCCATCTTGAGGAATTGCAGCCTTATCTCGAATCTTTAGAGAAAGATCGGTGGATCCTGCAAGAATACGTCGAAGGTGTGGATATCGCCGTGAATTTTGTCAGTAAATCCGGCAATTTCATCGCGTGGTTTGTGCAGGAGGCGCTCAGCACTCTGGGTCAGTTCGGATACCAGATGCACATGCGGATCAGCACCGAGCACACTGAAGCTGTCGCTATGGCGCAGCGTGTTGTAGACGCTTTGGAGTGGGAGGGGCCGGGGTGCGTTGATTTTCGTGTGGACAAGCGCACGAACCAGCTTCTCTGCTTCGAGAACAACCCGCGTTTTGGCCGGGCCGTATTGATTGGCACTGTGGCGGGGGTGAACCTGCCTCTTGCGGCGGCCGGGCGCCCTGTGCCGGATGTTGAGGCCCAGGTGGCTGAATTTCAGCATCTCTCAAACCTGTATCGCTCACCAACGCAGCTGTTTCGGCCGTGGGCTCAAAATGGCATCAAGCGGCGGACGATTCTTCCAGAGATCTTACGGGATCCGATTCCGGAGATGGCGCAGAGCTTCACCCGCTTCGTGAGCCAGTTATCTCCCCGTGGGAGAAACGCAGCGCGCGGCTAACTTTCCCTGGCTCCGCTGCTGGTTTGCTTCTGCCGTTGTTTAATGACCTCGATGTTGTCGCGCCATTTTCGCTGATTCGGGTCCAATTCGGCGGCTCGGGTGAGGGCCTGGATGGCGTCGTCGTAGTTTCCGAGGGCAGCCTGGGCCTGGGCGAGCGTGTCGAGGTAATTGGCGTTGTCGGGTCCGGCCTGGACGGCAGCCTGGGCGAGTTTGAGGGCCTCGTCGAGGCGGCGCTCTTCAAGGACGTAACGCATGGCCAGGTTATTCTGGGCGACAGCGAATGCAGGGTCGGCGTCGAGTGCGCGGAGGTAATAAGTCTCGGCCTGGGCATAGTCTTTGCCAAGATCCGCGACGACTGCGAGTTCGAAGAAGGCTTTTGCATCGGCGCCAGGCCGGTCGGCGAGGGTCTGGAGGATAGCGCGGGCACTCTGGCGGCTGGAGTTGTCGGGGTCGGCGCTGCGGTTGGCGAGGGTGTACCATCCGGAGGCGAGCATGAGGCGTTCGCCGAGTTCGGCGTCGGGGATGCGCGGGGTGACCTGGAGAAGCCATTCGGCGGCGGTGGTATCGTCCTTGATCTCGGAGGCAGCAAGGCGTACCCAGGCCATGCGCCATTGGGCGGCGGCCCTTTGGGCGTCGGCGGAATCAGCTGAGGCGGTCAGGCGCGGCTGGATGAGCGCGGCGGCCTCCGCGGGCTGTCCGGCCGAGATGAGAGCCCGAGCCTGCTGCGCGAGGGCTGGTGAATAGCCCGTCTGTTCAGTTTCGCCGGGGCTGTCGACATAGGAGCGAAGCGTTTCCAGGGCCTGAGAGCCTTCACCGAGCTGGATTTGTGCTTCCGCGATAAGCATATCGGCGCCCACGGCGCGTCCCACGGCGCGATTGCGCCAGGCTTCGGCAGCGCGGAGAGATTCCATCCATTGGCCGGTTGCGGCGTAGGCTTCGGCGGCGAGCAGGGCGGGCTCGTATTCGCCGGGGAAGTCGTGCATCGCCTGGGCAGCGACCTTTGCGGCGTCGTCATGCCGGTTGATACTGGCGTAGAGGCGGACGAGCTGCATTTTCAGCGCGAGAAACTCGGGGTGGCGTTCGGAGAGCTGGCGTAGTTGCATAGCCAGGCGCTCCGGGTTGTTCTCGGGGGTATTTGCGATGGCGTTGAGTGCCTCGAAGGTGGTGTCGTGGCGCCGGGGCGCCTCGATGGCCGCCACGATCAGCGGCAGTGCAATGGCACGGTTCGCGGCCGCGCTGAGGGTGGCGCTGTCTTCCGCCAGCTGGGCAAACACGGGTTCATTGGGGCAGGCGGCCGCCGCGTCACTGAACAGGCCGACGGCCTCTGCGGCAGCGCCGCTGCGCGCGAGAAAAACGAGATACCGTTTCCAGACAGCGGGATCGTTACGGCGCGCGGCGAGAGCGGCTTCAAACTGGCGCCTGGCAGCTTCGGAGGTTCCATAGCGGCTGTGGTAATCGGCTTGGATCAGCTCACGGATTCCGGGTTCGGTCTCGAGCGTATCCAGCCGGGCGAGGACGGTTTCGGCCTCCTGCGTGCGCCCCTGGGAGGCGAGCAGGTCGGCGGTGAACTGAACGGCCTGCGCAGTGGGTGCCTCCTGGAGGATCCGTGTGCAGATCGCCTCCGCTTTGTCCGGCATGCTGCTGCGCCGGTAGAGCTCGGCGAGCAAGAGATCCGCCGGGTTTTCGCGGTCCTCTGGGGGATGCGCTTCCAGCTGGAGTGCGATAGCGCGGCCGATCTCGTTCTGGGAGGCGAATATCGCGGCGGCGCGTTGTCTGTCGCCTGCGGATACCGCCGGATTGCGCAGCGCATCTTCAATATACTGCCGTGCTCGATCCGATTGCCCCCGGATTTGAGAAATGCGCGCCAGCTGGAAACGAATGGCATTGGATTCAGGCGCAATCTGCAGGGCATTGGTGAGGCTGTATTGGGCGCCTTCGTAATTATTCAGCCGTTCAAATGCGCTCGCCAGTAAAACATGGCGATCGGCCTGCGGCGCGGAGGTGCGGATGACATCGTTCAGGAGTGCGACAGCTTCGGCGGCGGCTTTCTCAGAGGAGTCAGTCATCAGGAGCCAGCGAGCTCGCGCCACCCTCCAGCCTACGGCCTCCTCGCCGGTTTGTTCTTTCACACGCTCGATCACGCGTCCGATGAGGTCCGTGTCCTGCCAGGCGGCCCGTGATGCGAGCACGCGCCGCTGCACGGCCGCGGCGCCAGGGTGTTGGTCGGCTGCTTTCGCCCACGCCTCAGTCGCATCCGGCGCTCCGGTCCGTTCGAGATATTCGGGCAGGACGGTCTCCCAGCCGGGCGTGTTTTCAGCAGCCTTGGCCGCGTTGGCCAGAATTTCGAGGCCTTTGTCGCCATTACCTGCGTTGTAGGCGGCAACTGCTTTGGCAAAGGCCACGGCCGGCGTGATGGCAGAGGAGCTTGCGGCCTTTTCATAACATGCGTCGGCCAGATCCAGGCCATGCGCGTCGCTCGTGCGGGCCAGTTGTAGAAGCTCGGCATCCGGGAGCGTCTCCTGGGAGTTGAGAGCCTGTCTGATCTTGTCTGCCGCGCCTGCCGTGTCTCCGTTGCGGGCCAGCAGGTCGACATAGAGCGGGAGCGTCCGGGGCTCGAGTGGGCGGGCGGTTTGAACCTGCTCGACCAGCTTCAGCAACTGCTGCCTCCCGTCATCGCTGAGCCAGTCGGGATCACTTCCGATGATTACAGCAGCTTCGGCAGCAACGCCGATGTTGTTGGAGGCCATTTTCAAGGCTTGAGTGGCGAGCCGCACGGCTTCGGCTCTGTTTCCCATGGAATCCAGGAGAGAGGCGGCCCGGATGGCTGGTTCCGCCCAGGAGGGCGCGTACTGCCTGGCGTCCTGCCAGGAACTCAAGGCGAGGTCGGACTCGCCCAGACGCTCACAGGCAACGGCGCGCAGGTAGTGCAAAAAGGGATTGTCTGGTTGAAGGCCAATGGCCTCATCACAGAGTGTCATCACTTTCGCCGGCGGGGCTTCTTCTCCTCCCCACACCGCGCGCAGCAGCGGCGCCCATGCCCGCGCCGCCGCATCTCCTTCCCGCCGGTCGAATTCACCGGCTATGGCGTTGACCTGTTCCGTCTGATGTTCCGCTGCGCAGGCGAGGGCGCGGATGGCGAGCAGGGGAGAATCCAGCTGTTCGAGCGGCATGCCACCCGTTTTTTCAAGGACGGCACCGGAGTTCCCTCGCTCAAAGAGCTGGCGAACCAGCAGGAGTCGCAGCCGGTCATCGCCCGATTCCGCGACCGCTCGTTCGAGTAATTTGGTCGACACATCGAAACTGCCTACCCGGTTGAGAAAGTTATTGACCAGAGACACAATCCTGGGATCGGGGGAGATGTGTTCGGCTGCTTCTTCAAGGAGGCGCCGGGCATCCTCGTGATTTCCGGCGATTTCGTGCGCGGTTGCCTGCAGTACCTGCAGCAATCCTTCCTGCGACGCCAATTTGTCCTGCTGCGCGGTGGCGTAGGCCAGAAGTTCTTCGCCGGGCCGGCCCGCCTGCTGCATCTTTGCCAACACGAGGAAGTGGTTTTCCAGTTCCGTGGGCGCGATGGATGCGATCTTCTCTGCATAGGCCAGAAGTTCATCGGCCGGTTTGCCGGCCCGTTCCATGAGCGAGAACAGCAGCAGGTGGTTTTCCCGATCTTGCGGCGCCAGGTCGACGGCGTAGGTCGCGAGCTCCAGAGCCTCATCGAGTTTTCTCTTCTTGGCGAGGGTGAGCGCCTTTGCGCGAAGTGCCGGAATATGTTCGACCGCCAGGAGTTTTTCGAGTGGGACTCCATTTGCGGGGGCAGGAAGGATCTTGTCGGCCAGCACCAGGGTCTCTTCCGTAAACCCCACGGACGTGTACAGGTCGAGGAGTGCGTTCTGGGCTTCGGCATGTCCGGGATCCAGCTCAAGAATTCGCGCAAAGACAGCCATGGCCTGCTGCAGATGCTTGTTGTTGGCTGCGGGGATGTTCCGGCGCGCCGTGGCGTAGGCGAATAGAGCCTCCACATCCTCGTCCATGCCGTATCGCTGTAAATACCGGCCCACCTGGTCGAGGGCTGTGGTATAGTCGCCGGCTTGAGCGGCTTCCAGACCGCGCGCACGGCACGCCAGCGCCTGTCTGTTCATGGAGGTATGGCGGTAGTATACGGCTCCTCCCGCGACCAGCGCGACAACAAGAAATGTTCCCCCAACGATAAGCAGACGTCTTTTTCGCATGACCTACCTTTTTACGAGCTGGATTCGTCCCTAACGATTCCCCTGGCAATGGATGCATCCATGGACATGCAGAGAACAGCTTGCGTGAGTGGGTCGAACCGGGCGTAAGCCTTCGCCTCGACCGTGAGATCGCGCGCTTCTTCGCCGGCCTCCGGCGCTGGGGAGGCAGACCTTGCACTGGTTCGCGACGAGGAGTAACCCGACCGCTCCATATCTCGATTGCGGGCACGGTTGAAGACCAGTCCGGCAATCTGCGCGTCGATCAGTTCCAGATGGTGCAAGGCTTTGCGCACATCTGCGTCGTGGTCGCCACGCGCGACCATCATGATTACCCCGCTGGTACAGGCGGCCATTACGGACGATTCCGTCTGACCGGGTATCGGCCCCGTATCGACGAGCACAACGTCGAAGGTGTCGGAGAGCTGGTCCAGAAGCTCGCGGGCGGATGCCGGTGAAAAGCCGTTGGCGGCAGTCCCAGACGTTCCGTACGCCGAAAGTATGCTGAGGTTGGGCAACCCCCAGGAGCTGATGCAATTTTCGATGGGTTCGCCGCGAAGGGCGTCGCTTAGTCCGTACTTCGGTTCGCTGTGAATCGATAGGCCATCCGCCAATTCTTCGTTGGCGATTGGAGGAACACTTTGTCTGGAGCCGGAATTTGATTCGAAAGATGACTCTATCACCTCGAAAGATGACTCTATCGCCTTCTGCAGTGCTTCTTCACTGATTATGTCGAATTCACTAGTCACCTGCCCCAGCATCCGCCATCCAAAGGCGCGTGTTCGACGTGTGAGTTCCGTACCTATCACGTCGCCGTCGATAAGGAGAGTGCGGCTTCCTGCGGCCGCGAACGACAAACCCAGGGACAAAACCAGGCTGGTCTTTCCCGTACCACTTGTTGCGCTGGTGACCGTAAGCGAAAGAGGCTGTTTCGTGCCCGCCTGGATCTGAAGGAGCGTTCGGATGTGGTGAACGCTCTGCGCGGCGAGCATGGCCTCCGCCGGGTCGGAAAGCCTCTCGGGAAGTTCGGGGAGGACCCCCAGAAGTCTCGGGCGCGTGGCCTCCGCATCCACCACATCGCGTATGCGCTTGTTCACCAGGCCGAGCAGCATGACCAGGGCGACACCCAAGCCAGCGCCGCCCATGCCGCCCAGAATGGCAAATTGGATGCGCCGGCGCGCATTAGACGGCATCGTAGGCATGTCCGCCTCGGCGAGTAGATCGATACGGCCGCCAATGGCAGATTCAATGCTCAATTGTTCGATGCGCGCGTTGGTTTTGTCCAGGCTGTCCTGTGCGCGGGCAATCTGGCTGCGGAGTTTTTCGATCTGGAGGTTTTGCCGGCCCAGCGCCAGGGTACGCTCTCGTTTTTCATCGAAAAGCTGTTGCAGGCGCTGAACGCGCAGTTCCAGGTTTGCCTTCAGGGTTTCCGCGTCGTTGGCTCCCGCCATGGGCAATCCGGCATTGGCCGCGGCCTGTTCCCGATACAACGCCGCGTAGTTCGCGATCTCGTCCTCCTGGGTACTCAAGCGTTCCCGTGCCAGGCGGTATTCAGGGCGTTGCTCAGGTTCTTTATACCGGGTCGCAATCTCATCCATGCTCCAGCGGAGCTGTTTGCGGGTGTCAAGAAGTTGCTTCATCCAGCTGTCGACAGTTGCGATCTCCTCCACGGAGAGTCGGCTGGGGTCTTTTCCAATGTTTGGCAGCAAGCCTTCTTTGCTCGCGGATTCGAATGTCGCCAATTCTATTTTTGCGGACTCAAGCTCGGTTTGCAGCTTCTGAAGCTCCTCCGCCTCAAACGCATAGAGTCCGTCGAGGGCATTGGAACCGTATTCGTTCGCAATCTCATACATCTGCGCCTGGTAACCATCGATTTCATTGCCGAGCGCTTTGGCCCGCTCTTCCAGCAACTCGAAACGCTGGGTAGCCGTATTGAGGTCTTCACCGCCATAAATGTTCATGTAGGCATCAACAACGGCTTTAGCCCCGGCCTGGGCGGTTCGCGGCTCGTGATCGGTAAATGTCACCAGGATGATCTCGGTGTTCCGGGGATGAGTAACGCTCAGTTGCTCCATGAAATCGGCGACCCGCGGGAGGGAATACTCGCCGCCGACGCTTTTCCAGGTCGAGCCCTGCATGGCCATATCAACGACGCGGCGGCTCTGGATTAGTGAAACCTGCGTCTGCACAAACGAATCGAACATAGGCAGCACGCTGCTCTGTTCACTTTCAAAAAGGATCTTGGGCATGACCGGGGCAATGCGGATCTGGGCGGTGCTTTGGTATTCCAGCGCCAGCGCGATGTAACCGCCCACCGCTCCGGCGGCTCCGAGCAAGATCGCTAGAATGATCGCCGCAGCATACCTTCCCCGCAACAGCCGGTGAAGCAGAAGCAGCGGGTTCTGTTCAGGGCTGGTGCCGGGCGCCTTGGCCGAGGCCGGGTAGCCCGACTGATTGGGTACAGATGGCAATCGTTGTTGATTCATGATGTTCTCTGGGTTCCCGATTGTACTTCCTCGATCCATGCTTTCGCAGCCTGGAACAAAAAGTCGTAGATTTCATCGCGATCCTGCTCAGAAAGGCTCGCATCCGATACAAATTGGAGGCTTGCACCACCCAGAAATTTAGTCTTTCGCTCCCGCGCGACGCGCTCGAGCGGATCCATATCGGGCGCGGTCCGCCCGTCCGGGAGCACCGTAAAGTGTAGCACAGCAAGCCGGGTGAACTGAGCCAGGGTTTCGTAGGCGAAGATGTATTCGGTCGCGCGCAGAGCGACTCCATCTATTTCGATATCGTGCGGCTTGGCGGAGATTTGCGACCACCCCTGCGAGGGATAACATACCGGCGGGTAATGGCCCAGGAGGCTTCGGGCATCGGCGCATTGGACAATGAGCAAGGTACCCGCCCGATTGGTGCCGACCTGCCGGTATGAGCGGCTCAGGGCCACGTTGGCGTCGAGGATCTGAAGAGCGCCCCGGGAAATCTCGGAATCGACCCCAACCCAGTTTCCGAGCTGGTAGGGGATCGTCTTGGCCGCTTCGCGGACGATGGCATGATAGGTTTCCGCTCCCGAAGGCACCTGGTGGCGGTACCCCTGGTCGACCACTATGGCCGCCAGTAACGCGAGCGAAAGCGCCGGTGCCAGTAATCTCATCAAAATGGCTCTCCGTCTTCTCAAACCGTAACCGGTTTACGTGCTGGACGCCACGCTCTGGCGCGCCTCCTCGGGCTGGTCGCTGTCCTTGGCGAAGGTCCATCGGAGCAACGCACCCGCGCTGAACAGACCGAACAATGCGACTGGCATCATGGCCCAGCCGCTGATATCGTGGAACATATCGGCCGTGTGGCTATTGGTGTATCCGTACAGCCACACGGTCGGAATCAGCCGCAGGACATTAGCGGCAATGGCTACGAAGGGGCTCATCAGGACTATCAGGATCCTGGTCTGTGTGCTGAGGCGCGTGCTGAATGCGTACAGAAAGCAGACCAGGGTCAGGGCGAAGAGCATGCGAATGCCATTGCATGCCTCCGCCACGGCAACCGAAACGCCATTGACTTGGAGCACACTGCCGCTCAAGGCGATGGGGGTGCCCAGGGTTTCCAGAATAAAAGCAGTGATTCGGGCCGCGTAGGCTTGCATGGGAAGCCCGATCTGTTGCTGGACAATTTTGGGGACGGGCACGAGAAACACCAGCACGGCGAACGAGGGCCAGAATCGCAGAAGCACGCTTCCGCCCAGCACGGAAAGGGCGCATCCCACCACAATCACCACTGCCCCGAGATGCCAGAGGCTCTGAAAAAGGAAGGTGTCGCCAAGAGAATAGAGTGCCCACCCGAGCACGACCAGAAGGGGCGCGAGCAGGTAGCTCGACCGCCGGGGAACACTCACTTCTTCCCGCCGTACCTTCGCCAGCCACAATGCGACCGGTATGACCAGCCAGATGTGGCTGCATTCTTCGTTCCGGCTGGCCAGCCGGAGAATGTCCGCCCACGCATCGCGAGTGACCCAGACTGCGAGAAGCGCCAACATGCCTGCGGCGGCAAAGTGACGTTTTCTCCAATAACTCCCTCGTTTCGAGGGAAGGAGCAGTCCCAGCGGAAGAAGCTGCCGCTTGTGGTTGGTATGTGCCGGCGCCCTGGTTTCACTCAGCACTCCAGCTGAGGTTTGCCCGGCGGCGCCGTTTCTTCTTCTGGCTGCCGGGGTACCCCGAAATGAGACACCAGCCTGTTGCAGATTCTCCAGCACCATCCTCGCCTTCGCTGTCCAGGTTTCTTGTTCCACACGCTGGCGCATGGCGTCTGCGTCCGGTTGGGCTTTCAGGGCGGTACGAATCCCTTCGGCAAACTTTTGCGCATCATCGGCGACGCAGACCAGTCCCTGATAATGTTCCAATTCATCGAACGGCGTGCTGACAACCGGCCGCCCCACGGCAAGATATTCCTTCAATTTGACCGGATTGCAGGCTTTTATCCATGGACTTCGGTTCCACGGCATGATCAGCACGTCGCACGCCGCCATGTAGGCTGCGACCTCGTCGTAGGCTTTGCGCCCGAGGAAATGCACGTTTGGGAGATTACACCATCCTTCAGGCAATGAGCAGGCGCCTACCATCACGAACGCGCATTCAGGCAGCGCCGCGGCGGTTTGCAGGAACAGTTCCGGATCGAAGGTGTGGGCGTCTATCCCACCGACAAAACCGACCCTGGGGTGTGGAATCGCGCGGACGTCGCCGGGCTCGGATACTGGCCCATTACCCGCCGACCGGAATTGCTCAAAATCCACTCCATGATCCACGAAGGCGGCCATCCGGCATTCCGCGGACTCCTCCTCAAAGACGCTTCTGGAGCAGAACAGGGTCAGGTCTGCCTCAACTTTCAGCCTCTGGTCGCAGGCGCGAATGCGCTCGGGATTCACATCGGGATAGTGCTCAAAACGGTCCGTCCGCTGATACACCAGGCCTTCCGAGGGGATGCGATCGAGCACCTCCGCCGCGGTCGGTACGGCGACCCAGACCAGCGGGCGCGTGATGCCCATCCAGGCCGCGGCATCCCGGACCTGCTCCGCAAGCAAGGCTTTTGCCGCCGCGCTGCTGCGGTACTTCGGGATGGATATGGGGCTCATCACGGCAAAATTTTCGCGCACGAGCTCCAGACCATGACTCCAGCTCTTCATCTTGCGAAGGACGCGGCCCGCGAAGACCTTCCCTTCGGCAAGCCGGGGGGTGCGCATCCCAATGGAGTTAATGTACAGAACGGGCGTATGACGGCTGAACTCCCGCATCATCTGGATATCGTAATGACCGCGGTTGTGATACCACCAGTCCACGCCGCCAAAACAGATGACGCCGTTGACGATACCGCTGCGCGATCGCGAGATGAACTCCATCAGCGCGTTGCACAGTCCGTTCGACGCGTTCCGGGGGATTTTGTCGGCTGCTTCGACCTGCTCCAGCTGAGAGTCCAGCTTTTCAAGGAGTTCATACTCATCCCATGCGACCGTCGCCAGACCTTGATTGCCCAATTGGCGCGCCGTCGCCACCTGATGGTCATTCCGCGTTTCGTGCAGAGCTCCGCGCCGCGGCATGACAATGATGGGTTTGCCCAGTTCCAGCGCCGTCAACACGCTTCCCATCCCGGCATGGGCTACGATCACGTCGGCGGTTTCGACCAGTTCGCGAAACTCATCGGGATTGACAAATTTGGTCCAACGGAGGTGTTGGGGGCGGAAGCTGCTCTCGCCGATTTGTGCAAAGATGTCCGTGCGTTTGCTCGTTTCCGCCCAATGATCCAACGCAGCGATGAGTCGATCAAACGGCATCTGTGCGCCGACCGTGACGAAAATCATAGGACCGCCCCCCGGTACGCAGGGCCGGAATCGAGGGCCAGATGAGGCCATTGAGTCAGCCAGAGGTCCGCGTATTCGCCGACCCGGGCTCCGGACATGGACAGGCGTTCGACGTTCGCAATGCTGTCAATCCAGATAGTTCGCGCCCCCAGCAGTTTACCCAGACGGATGGCGAAATATCCGGGTGCAGCCCCCGTGGAGACAACAACGTCCGGCCGGACCCGCAAGAGGATTAGCAGCACCTCGAGGGCCTGCACAAGCAGCTTCAACTTGTTCCAGGCGGTGGCATCCACTACCGCATACACCGCGGCGCCGGGAACATCGCACCCATAGGCTTTGCTGACGGTGGCAAAAGTCACGTCATGCGCGCGGAAGACGTCCGCCAGCCGCATCATCTGCACCCAGTGGCCCCCGCCGGACGATACCGCAAGGATCTTCTTGCGAGACACGCCCATTTCCGGCGTAGCTGCGGGGATGGTCTGCCCGCGCGGCGCCCCGTGACTCTCCGGTACGGGCCGGGTGGCGTGGTTGCACATCCCGATTCCGCTGGTTTCGATTGCCATGGCCTCCGCACTCCACGTTTCTGTGCGCCCATTTGCTCCCGAAAGATGATCGGCTTTCACTCCGCCCGTCCCCGCCTGGTGTGCGCCAGTCTGCCGTTCGCCTGCTTTGCATCAGCAAGTAGATGCCAGTAACAGCATACAGCTAGATTCAATACGGCAACTAGATTAGCTCCACAAAAGTATGTACATTCTCCTGTTAAAATAGCAATTCAAGTGCCAAAACCGCAAGTATTTTCTAAAACGGGACTACACAAACAGTTGCGTGGCACGTAGCGCCCCAAAATGTCCGAGTTTCGCTAACCGGGAGACACATTTTTGTCAGCCGTGACAAACTATATGTCATTTCTTGCCTCATCAGGAGGCTCGTGGCATTCATACCCTTTTGAGCGCTGTAAAAACCGTGACAAAATGCCATGTTGTCCACTGATTCATACTATTTGATGCTCTCCCGGCGTGAAGCCGTCCAGGCGAAAGCGGGAGAGAGGAGGGTGACTTTTCGCGGCTTTTTTTGTTCCAGATGGGCGGGTTTGGGGTCCACTCCATTATCATGCAAGCCGCAGGTGTTTTCGTCGTGCCCCTTGGAATGCCGGGCGGTGATGGCCGTAAAGATCTGCTTTGAAAGCACGGAGCAAGGTCTCTATGATAAGGGTTGCATTGCCCGGGAACAGGACAAGCTGGTTTCGGGGAAAAGGCGTGGTCTGAGATGAACACGAGGGAGAGGATCCGATGAGTCGTTCAACGAGACGCAGTTTCTTGAAGCACAGCGTGGCCGGTGCTGTGGGCGCGGCAGCCGCGCCGATGATTCTTCCTTCGGGCGTGCTGGCCAGCGCGGGGAGCCCGGGCGCTAATGACCGTATCATCATCGGTGGAATTGGCATCGGCGTGATGGGCAGGGGGCACATGCGCTCCTTTTCCAGTTATGACGACGTGCGCATCGCGGCGGTGGCGGATGTCGATATGCGGAGAGCCAATGCGGCCGCCGAGGGGTTGGGCGCGGACGCCTACCAGGATTACCGCTACGTGCTGGATCGCGACGATATCGACGCGGTCATCATCGCAACGCCCCACCACTGGCATGCCCTGAACACGATTCATGCGGCCCAGGCGGGCAAGGACATCTATTGCGAGAAGTGCTTCTCGCTGACCGTCCGCGAAGGGCGCCTGATGGCGGAGGCCGTGGCGAAGTATAACCGGGTCTTGCAGTCCGGTATGCAGCAGCGGTCGGGAGAGAAGGAATACAAAGGCTGCATGCTCGTACGCAACGGCCGGATCGGCAAAGTCAGCCGCGTGGTGACCCATCATTATCTGAGCCCATGGCTGAACGGTTTGCCCGAAGAGCCGGTCCCGCCCGAACTTGACTGGGATATGTGGTGCGGCCAGGTGGAGCCGCATCCCTACAATCACCGCCTCACCGCCGACAGCCCCGACATCCCGTATGGCGCATGGTATTCCATGCGTGAATTTGGCGGCGGCGAAATGGCCTGCTTCGGCCCTCACGGCCTCGACGTGGTGCAGCGGGCCCTGGGCATGGATGAGACCGGACCGGAGGAAGTGTGGGTCGAAGGCGATCCGTTCGAATCGATAATCTACCGGCCTGACACCTACCCCGACAGGGCCTGCACCCAGTGCCACAGCGGGCTCAAAGGACTGAACCCGAAGGTATTCATGCGGTTTCCCGGCGATATCACGGTGGAGTATGGGGAAGACATCAATACGGGAGCCCACTTCATCGGCGAGCATGGCACGATCACCATTTCTCGCGACCATCTGAGTTCCGATCCGCCTGAGTTGATCGAAGCCCCGCTGGAAAACCCGGAAGTGCAGCTGTTCCATAGCCAGAACCATCACCGGAATTGGCTTGACTGCATCAAATCCCGGGAGAAACCGGTGGCACATGAGGAGATCGGCCACCGCGTTGCGACTCTGGTCCATCTGGGCAATATTGCCCGCTGGGTGAGTGAAGTGACCGGTGAGACGGGCAACCATCTGAAATGGGACGCCCAGGCGGAACGCTTTACAAATACGGAGTGGGGCAATCACTTCCTGGATCGGCCCCGGCGCGCTCCGTACCAGTTGCCGGAGTCGCTGTAGTCGCAGACAGCTGGCGCCCGCGCTGATCCGGTTTCGCTGGCCGCCTGAAATGATGGCGGGAAGCCCGGTTTGGCCTGCTCGCTCAGTGAGTGCAGGTTACCAGGCTGCTCTCCAGGATTTGCTTGTTTAACGACGTGCGATCCACTAGGATCGCAGTCACCCCTCACGATGGATCCAAGTAAAGGAGTTATGGCCATGCGCAGTGTTGAGATCATCTGCCTTGTGGCTGTCTGTGCCCTTCCAGCCACGACCGCCCGGGCCGCCGTCGCTACGCTTGCACCCGACCGCATGATGGTGGTTGACGGCGAGCGCATGTTTATCATCGGTTTGTACGAAGACCCTGCGGACGACGCCACGCTCGATGCGGCCGCCAAAGCCGGATTCAATCTGATTCATGCCAGCGCCAATGCCGGGGCACTGGATCGCCTGCATGCCCGCAATGTATGGGCCTGGCTTAATACCGGCGGCAGCATTGATCTCAGCGAGGATGCCTCCGCCCGGGAAGGGCAGCTCAAAAACCTGGTGGCCGAGTTCGGGCAACACCCCGCGTTGCTGGTCTGGGAGGTGCCGGACGAAGCCCTCTGGAATTGCTTTTACAGTGCCTACATGTGGCGCTGCAACCAGGAACCGGCGCAGTTGAAGCCCATGATAGACGAACTCACGGATACCGCGCTGCAAACCGAGCTGCGCGGGATGATGGCCGACGCGAAAAAGCTCTGGGACACTGGCTTCTATGTCCGGGCCGAAGAGACGGCCGATACCATCTGGCGCAAGCTGGGTCAGGAATCGCCCAGGCCCGGTCTGAATATGTCCACCGCGCCCGAGCGTGCCGCGAAAATGAGCGACGGCATGCTTGCAGGCTACACGCTGCTCCGGCAGCTTGATTCCGCCCATCCCGTCTGGATGAATCATGCGCCACGCAACCAATTGAACCAATTGGCGTCATTCAACCGCGCAGCCGATATCGTGGGCTGCGACATTTACCCGGTGCCGACGTTCAGGAACGGGCATTCCGATCTCATGGAAAGCACGGTGGCGGCGGTCGGCGCCTATACGGAGCGTATGCAGGCGGCCGCGCCCGGCAAACCGGTCTGGATGGTTCTGCAGGGATTTGGCTGGCGCGATCTCAGAGACACGCCTCCTTCCGACCCCTACGAAGGACGCCGTCCGAGGCTCGATGAGACGAGATTCATGGCATACGACGCCATCGTGCACGGCGCACGCGGCATCCTGTATTGGGGAAGCGCATACATCGAGAAAGACTCCGAACTCTGGCAGGACCTGCTCACCGTCATCGCGGAATTGAATGAACTGCAACCGGTACTGTCTGCACCGGATGCTCCTGTCAGCTGCTCTATTCAGCTCGCCGATACCTACGGTTCGGTGGACCGCGACATTTGTATCCTCCCGAAAGACGTCGCGGGGAAGGTCTGGCTTCTGGTCGTCAACGATTGGCCGGAGCCGCTGACGTACACCATCACCGGGTTGAATGGGCTCAATGGTGTGCGCTATGTGGAGAATTACTCCGGAAACGAAGCGGTTGTCAAAGACGGCGCACTGACCATGACCATCACAGGCCATGGGGTGCATGTCCTGGCGCCGCAATGAGACCGTGATTCCATGCGAAGGGCTTGTCCTGCGCTACCGCTTGGAGATGCGCCCGGCGAGACACGCCATCCGGAGAACTCCGGCAGCCGTTTTACATTGAAGCCGGTTTATTGTCGACCGTTAAGCCACGTTTCCTTTAAAAAGCGGCAATTGATGACCTTTTCGACGAGGTCTGCCGGCACATAAAAATAGTGGTTTGAGGCCTCGAAGCCGAAGCGCGAGTCTTGTGATTGCAGAGCATACATGCGCTGGGCGAGGGCGATCTCACTGTCCAGCAGAGCGTGCAGGGCCGCAACCTGGGCCTGTGCTGATTCCGCGGCGGGCGCTTCGTTGAACTGGTTGCGGATCATGACGAACCGGGCCTGGTTGGCCACACTTTGAAAGTGTATCGCGCAGGCCTCCGCGATACGCATTTCCTCGTCGAGGGCTGCGCGCTGTTCCAGAGAGACCTGTGCGTTTTCGAGCGTTGTGCGCACCCTGCCGATCGCCTGCTGAAACCCCTGGGCCATCGTCTCGTACTGCTGGGCAAATACATCGGCTGGAAATATCGCACGCCAGTGATCCAGGTCGTCGTACGGCAACCCGACCATGGTCGAGTGATAACCGGTCGGCTGCGCAAACAGCAGGTTGGCGGGACCCATCTGCACCGGAGCGTTGTAGACGACGCCGATGTGATAAGGATATTCGCTGAAAGACGTACTGAAGGCCTTCCAGGCCTCAACCAGCACGGGGGCCAGCGTCTCGCCGACGCGGTTGCGCGCCACCTTCAGCAAGGCGTCGTCCACGCGCAGATCCCTGTCCGCCCCCATTTCAGCGACCACCTCGAGATTCGGCGAGGGGCATCCCCCGAGCGTCCAGCTCAGCATCAGGCCGTCCACGCCGGTCTCGCGCAGGTTAGCGGCATGCTGGGCGACGTTAGCGACCGCGGGGATGTAGGGCACGGGCGACAGTTCCCACGTGTTGTTGGTCTGGACTTTCGCCAGGGTCTGCAAACCCCGCGCTTTGGCGAAACCCCAGTGGCGGGTCGCCCGCGGGCCCGGGCCGACGGTAGAAATCGAGTATTCGCCGACTACGCTGTCGACGCCGCCGCGCGTCACCGGAATGCTCCATTCACTCACGCTCTGGAGAGCCACTTCGGCGGGAAGCTTCTGCACGATGTTCTCGACCCAGGCATCCTGCCAGCCCCAGTCCCACGCAAAAAGGCGGGTACTTGCGCCGCCGCGCTGGATGCCTTCGTAGATGGCGCGGTGAAATTCCGCGATGACCTCGTCCGGCGCGCGTTTGCTGCAACGGACACAGTCGTTGCCGCGGAAGTGGGACCAGCAGTTGGTCAGATTTTCAGAGGCCGAAATGGTGAAAAATCCCGCGAGATCCGGCACTTCCCGGGCGAGCCGTTCCACCGCATCCCGGATGTACTCGAGAACCTCCGGTGCACTCGTGCAGAGGGCCGCATGATCGCCTTCCACCGCGCCCTTCAGATCCGGGTGCTCGTCATAGAACGCCAAAGGCATGGCGCGCGGCTCGTTCAGGTAGAGGTAGATGCCGATCCCCAGCCCCTTGGCCCGGGCCACAAGGGCTTTCAGATTTTCCAGGCGCTTTTCATAATGCTCGCTCAGCGAGGGGTCCCAGGGGAACGGCGTGAGTTTATACAGGACCGCCTGCATCCAGACGCCATTCACGCCGGATTCGGCCAGGCGCGCCAGATAACCGCTCGGGAAAGAGCCCTGGTCGGGATCGTCCTCCAGCAGCGGGTCGCCGTAAAGGGCGAAATAGGACGGGGCATAGCGCGGATTGAACTGGCTCTCCCGCGAACCTTCCGTGCGTTTCGCGGGCATTTCCGAAAGCCGCGCGACGAAGGCGAACAATGGATCCCTGGGAACTCCCGCGCCGCCGGGGAACGCCTCTTTCACCCAGCCGGCAAGCCGCGCTTCGGCTTCACGCACCTGTGGCGTACGTTCTTCATAACGCACTGGCTCGCATTGCGGTTTCAGGTTGCCGAGCTTGACGTACAGAAAATCATCCTCGCGCAGTGTGTAGGCCATCTCCTCGGCGGTCCATCCGAGCAGGCTGAGGAGCTGTTCATAGGGCATGAGATGCCAGTTTCGGCGAATGACGGTAATGTAGGAGCGGCGCTGCTGGTTTGGCGTGATTTCCGGCGGCCCTTCGAGGCCCATGGACCGGCCCATATCCAGCAATTCGGCGGTTTCCGCGCCGCACACGCTCGCCAGTGTGTCCATCGGAACCAGCGTCCAGTTGCGCCACACGCATGCGTGCAGCCGCGTCGGAAAATGGTCGAATGTGACGGGTTCCGGCGCGGACCCCACGGGAAGCTCAACGGCGCCCAACTGTATCGCGCACCAAATGGCCAATATCATTGCCTGCTCCTTCCGGATTTGTACCTGCCGGGGGTTGCTCCCGGCACACGCTGTCAACTCACTCACCGCCCGCCGCGGCCGAGCTCGCGCACCCGGCGGTACACCACATCATACGCAAAAATGAGCTCCTCGATGGAGCAGTGATCCTGCACGAAATGCGAGGTGCAAAACAGCAGCCCGCCATCCGGGAACAGCTTCAACACCCGCTCGATCTCGGATTCCACCCGCCTTAGATTGCCAAATCCGAGCGTGGATTGCACGTCGAGCCCGCCCATCACCACGAATTGGCCGCCATACCGCTTTTTCTGGCTTGCCAGATTCATCCCCGCCGATTCCTGCCACGGATGCACCAGGTCGTAGCCCAGTTCGACGATCCCATCCACGACGGCCTCCACATTTCCGTCGCTGTGGAGTCCGATATAGCCGCCGGCTCGCCGTACCGCCTCCACCAGTGTCCGATGGGACGGGTAGATCGCCTCCCGCCAGATCGATTCGCTGAACAGCAGCGTATTCTGCGCGCCCCAGTCATCGGCAACGAAGATCATGTCTATCCCGAGCTCAAGACAATGCCGGGCGAATGCACAGCTCCATTCCGTCAGACGCCGGTACAGCTCGCGCAGTTCCTCTGGATATTCAAGCAGGCCGCGGAGATGAGTTTCCAGAGTGACAAGATTGCTCACGATCTCAAAGTTGCCTGGGGTCTGCACATAGACAAAGCGTCCGCGTTCGATCTTGTGATGCCGGATTTCATCGATGATCCCGCGGTAATCTTCCATGGCCCCGGGATCATTCAGCGGCAAATCCAGGGCCGCCGGGAGGCCGATGCGCCCGCCGTTCGCTTCGCGCAATGCCACTACCGCAGATTCCGGAAAAGGCGACGGCCCCCCGAAAATATGCGCAAAATCAAACTCGTAATGATCCTCAAACGCTTCAACCGACCCGAACAGGTCCTCGATCTGCGGACCCAAAGTAAACTTCACCCACGCATAGATGGGCGTTCGATCAGGTCTCTCATGCTGAAGCACCCGAATGACGCGGTCGCGGGAGAGCATCTGGAAATTCCCCTGGACTCAAGCGCGCTGCAAGCTGCGGAATTGGCGGACCCCGCCTCCGCCGCGACAATCCTACCCCGTCCATCCAAAATTCCACAACCGCCCGGCTGGTACTCGCGGGGGCAGGAGGCTTCATATCCCTTCGGCGGGTGTCGAGACGGAGAATGCCTGGGAGCCCAGGCGCTGGTAATAGGCGTGTGTCGCGTATTGGGCGCGCAGACCCTGGGTGCCGGAATTGACGTAAGGATTGGATTGAATTTCGTCGAGAATGCGCGCTTTGTAGGAATCGTTCACCTGGAGTTCGCAGGTGTCCAGGATCTCGCGTTGGAGGAGTGGGTCGAAGATGGGAAAGGCCACCTCGACGCGCCAGTCGATGTTGCGCTCCATCAGGTCGGCGGAACTCATGAACACGGCCCGATCGTCCCCCTGGCCGAACACGTAAATCCGCTGATGCTCCAGGAATCGGTCCAATATGGAAATGGCCCGGATATTGGGATGTGGCCGCATGGCGTAGGTGGTGCGCACCACAAAATCCATCTTGACTCCCGCCTCCGCCGTCTCCCGCAGCCCTTCTATGATTCTTTCGTCTGTGAGATGGTTCACCTTCAGAAACACGTAGCCCTGGTCGCCTTTCTTCTTCTCCCGGTTCAGCAGTTTCATGAGCGTTTTGCGCGTGTTAAACGGGGACACGAGCAGGTGCTTGAATTTCGGCGTCGTGACCGCCCGCATCTTCGATGCGGAGTCGAGGTAATCAAAGACGAGGTCTGCCTCGTCCACGAGCCGCTTGTCTGAGGTGAGGAGGACGGTGTCGACGTATTGCCGGGCGGTAATTTCGTTGAAGTTCCCCGTGGAGAAGCCCGCCAGGTGGCTTTTCTTGCCTTTGATCAGCAGCAGCTTGCAGTGCACCTTCATGGGCGGCACGCCATAGACTACGGTTGCCCCCGATTCCGTCAAAGCTTCGGAGATCTTGATGTTGTTCTTCTCGTCGAACCGCGCCTGCAGTTCAATGGAGACGAACACCTTCTTGCCGTTGCGTGCCGCATTGATCAGCGCATTGACCACGTGCGAATGCCTCGCCACGCGGTACAGGGTCATCTTGATCTCCTGGACTTCCGGATCGATGGCCGCCTCGCGCAACAGGCGAATTACATTGTCGAACGACTGGTAGGGGTACGTTATCAGCAGGTCCTGTTCCTGAATGATTTTGGTCATGGGTTGCCGGCCGTGGTCGAGGATCGGGTGTGGGGCCGGTTCCATCTCTTCAAACGACACGTCTTTGCGGTGATTGGGGAAACTGATGAGATCCTTCATGTTGTGGTAGCGCGCCCCGGCGATCAGCGTGTCGTATTTGGTGATTTTCATCCTGTCCTGCAGCAATTGCAGCAGCTCCATCGGCATGGTGGCATCGTGCACCAGGCGGGTGGGGCGGCCCGCCTTCCGCTGTTTGAGCACGCGCTCCATCTTGCGCACGTGGCCTTCAGAGAAATCGTTGTCGATATCCAGCTGGGCGTCACGGGAGATCTTGAATTCATAAGCGCCGATGCGTTCGTAGTCGAAGATGTAGAAGATGTCGTTCAGCGCATGCCGGATGAGGTCGTCCACGTACATGATCGCGCCGTTGGGCAGTTCCACAAAGCGCGGGTGCTCGGGCGGGATTTCGAGAATCGCATAGCGCACCGGGTCGCCCCACATCTTCACTCCGAAATAGAGGGAACCGTCCGTGAGCTGGGGAAATGGCTGCGATTTGCGGAGAATGATCGGCACGAGGCTCGGCAACACGTTTTCTCTGAAATAGTCGTCCAGCCAGGGACCGAGTTCCTGGGCGCAGTGTTCAATGTCGTGTTCATTGAGGATCCGGATCCCCTGCGATGCAAGCTCGGACGCGATATCCCCGTAGGCGGCGCGGAACCGTTCGTCCAGTTCCCGTGCTTTGTGCGCCAGGACCTCGAGGACGTCCTGCATGCCGCTGTGCCCCAGCTCGATCCGGCGCTGCACGCTGGCAACACGAACTTTGAAGAATTCGTCCATATTGGAGGAGAAGATGCCCAGAAACTTCAGACGTTCCATGGACGGATTGCGCCGGTCCTCGGCTTCCTGAAGCACCCGCTCGTTGAAGGAGAGCGTTGAGACCTCGCGAATCTGATGGACGTTTTGCATGCCTTTTCCTGTCCAGTGGGCCCACTGGAGCTACCGGGTCCCGGCTGGATGAATGCTCCGCTCTCAGGTTGCTATGATAAGCGCCACGGCAGCCCGATCCGGTTGACGGAGGACTTTATGAGACACCATTTTATTGCTGAATACAAGCCTTTACCGGCGTATGGGCTGTGGATACTGCTGGCCCTGGCCCTTACGGCAGTTCCTCTGGCCGCTGCGCAGCCGCCGGCGTCCGGCCCGCTGGTGTGTGATGCGCCGGTCTATGATTTTGGCGAACGCGACAATTTCACCCGGGTGAATCACCAGTTTCAATTGAAAAACGCGGGTTCCGAGCCGCTGAATATCGATCGCGTCCTGACCACCTGCGGATGCACCGTCGCAAATCTTAAGCAGAGAACACTCGCTCCGGGGGAATCCGTTCCCCTGGAGGTCGAAGTGTCATTTGAAGGACGCACGGGCGCGTTCGAAAAGCATCTTTTCGTCCTGTACGGCGGGAAAACCCAAAACAGGGTCCAGCTCACCATGAAGGGAATGGCGGTGCAACACCTCCGAATCACCCCGCCGACAGTCAATTTGAGCAATTCCGCGATGGACCACGCCAGCGAGAGCAGCACAACCATCGAGTCGCTGGAGGAGGCATCCGCATTCAAGGTGCGCGAGGTCAAGACAGACAGCCCGTACCTCGAGCTGACTGCCGAGACCAGCCCGGATGGACTGAAACACACCATTCATGTGCGCACCAGGCCGCCACTTCCTCTGGGCGTCTCTCCGGCTCAAATTCATGTGTTTACGGACAGCGACCAGTATCCCGTACTGGATATCCCGGTAGCGCTCCGTGCGGTCGACAAGATCGAGGTGGTGCCCAAAGAAGTCGTGGTTTATGACAAAGGGACCGGCGATGCCGACACCGCAATCCGGTTCTTGAACGTAATACCCGGCAGCGTGTCCCAATTCACGGTGACTGGAGTCGAAACACCGGGTGAAAGCATCGTCTCGGAGGTCATTCCCCGCCCGGAGAACCGCTATCTCATCAAGCTGCAGAATCTTCCCGTGGATCCGGCCTTCGAGGGCAAAGATATCGTGATTTTGACCGATATTCCCGGCCGGGAACGGGTTCCCGTGCCGCTGCGCATCAAGAAGTATCCCGCTCCACGTATCGGGCTCTCTCCCAAGCCGCCCGCGTCAAATCCCTGACGCGCCAGCCTGCGTTTAGCCCAAAGCAGCCCATTCATTCACGGAAAGGAGGCAGGACGGTTTACGGGGCGCTGTCTTTGAATACCCGCCGCACCGCTTCCAGATAGGCCATGCCGTTGCGGGCGTCCGGTTCGAGATAGCTGCCTTCGGTCCATTCGTTCCAGCAATTAATGGTGACGATGCGTTGCGATGGGGGCAGCGTATCCGCGAGCGCTTTGATCGCACGCAGTCCTTCTTCGAAGGCCTTGGGGTCGTTCTCCGAGATCGTCGCCATGAATGGGTACCCGGAGTACGTGAACTCATTGTCCAAATGGCAGCGGGGCGACGAGTCCCAGCCCATGGTCACGTTGGGATAATAGGGCACGGGATACCGCGGGGCGGCTTCGTTCCAATGCTCGACGTATTTGTCCCGTACGTACGTGTACGGCGTCTGAGGAAATTGCGGCAGCGGCACGTGGTGGATCCAGACATACGACGTGACACTGTCGAAACCCAGCAGCGTCACGAGCTCTTCGGGCTTGGACACCGCGGTCTCACCCGGCAGGATGCGCACGCCAAAGGTCACGGCGTTCAGGTGCAGGCCCGGGAACCCCGCTGCGATGGTCTTTTCCCGGAAGCGGTCGAGGGCCGCGCGGGTGGCGTCGAGGCTTCCGAAACTCTGGATGAGGGTATGCAGTTCATAGACCGAGAAATAAGGGCGGCCGTCGATTTGCCAGTGGCAGGGATGTTTGAAATAGGTCTCGATAATGTAATCGGTCATCTGCTCGAACGTCTCCGGCGTCACCGTACCCGGATAGAGCACGGCGCTCTCTTTGTCCGAGCGCGCGGGATGGATGTCCATCCAGTCGTGATTGGCCCACATCAGGGCGAATTTCATGCGGTCGCGGTTGGCGGCTTTCATGAAGCCGTCTTCCAGGCCGCGCTGCAGGAACGGACCGTCGTCATACCAGTACCAGTCAAAGATGAAGACGTCGAGTCCGTGGTCGGCCGCAGCGGCGATCTTTGCAGCCATCACTTCGGGATCGGATTCGTCGGTATAGCCCCAGAGGGGTACATTCGGCTGTTGATGTCCCTCGAAGCGCGGCCGGGACGCTTTGACCAGTTCCCATTCGGTCCAGCCCTCGCCGTGTTGTTTGGCGTTGCGAGCGTCCGGATGGTAGTTGGGGAAGTAATAGGCGGCAACCGTGTACGTATTGGGCATGGACTGCTCCGTTTCGGGTGTTTGCGCCGATTCAATCGCGCCGTACGTGCATAAGAAGCTCAATGTCAACAGTGCGGTATACATGGTATTTCTCCAGGCCAAAGTTGGACCCTAGCTTAGCCGCTGCGAAAACTGTAAGCAAACCGCCGACTGCGGCAAAATTCTGCACAAAAGGCAGGGCAAGCAGCACCGTACTGACCGCAAGTGTGTGCATGGAAGAAATCCCATGTCGAGACTGCTACAATGCCTTCGATGACATCTCAGAAGAATCCACCATCGGGGAGGACGGATTAATGATCGAGCGATGGCTACGTATCACGTTAATTCTGGGGGCCGTTGCAGCGTTTGCAGTGCCGGTCAGCCTGGCTCAAACCGTGGATGTGCCCAACGCATCTTTTGAGGAAGGACAGGACGGTCCGGCCGGCTGGACTCTGTCCGGCGGATCGGGCCAATGGCTCGATGGCGAGGCGTCCAGTGGTTCTCGCGCCATCCAGGTGACGGGTACCGGCAACGACAGCAACTTCTGGCGATCCGGCGCGATCGCACTCGAACCGTCGTCGGTGTATATGGTGACATTTGACGCACGAAACTGGGGCGGCAGCGGCGGGACGGCTATCACCGGCCCGAGCTTCTGCAACCGGGATCTGGGCGTGCTCACGGGGGAATGGAAGTCATACAGCTCGGTCTTCTTCACTCCAGACGCGCCAGGGGAGGGGGGGCTTCGGTTCGGTCAGTGGCAGCATAACGGATCAATGGCCTTCGATAATGTGGCCATTTTCGCCGTGCACCCTCTGTACGTCGAGCAGGAGGGCATGCGTCTGGGAGAGGGTGAACGCATCGATGGCCTCTCTTACATCTTCTCAGCGCCGCATTATTCCGCTTCGCGTAATCAAAGCCGGCCGCTGATTCGGCAGCAATGCCATTTCAATACGAATCGATGGACCTTTGGCGCCGGCAGCGAGCTTGTCTACCGGCACCAGCTGGCTGGCCGCCAGCAGACCGGTGCGAGCGTCGAGGTGAGCCTTTCCTACTATTCAGCCGGCCGCCTGGCCGCCGAAGCCTCCCGGGATGGCAATGATTGGACGCCCATCGGCGAGGCTGCCGCGGATGGGGGCGCGTCGTTCACCTTGCCGGACAACCTGTTCCCCGCGAGCGAAATATGGATCCGGCTGCGGGGGGTGCCGGGCGACGCTGCGGAGGGCCGCGCGGGTTCCTGTGCCTTCACGCTGAACGACTATACATACCGGGCAACACTGGACGGCACGCCCGTCACGCTTCAAGGCAGGACCCGCTTTGTCGCAGTGACAGCCGCGACCCCGGGCATCAACGTGACCGTGGACTCCCTTGGTGATGTCCTGCCTGGCGGCGCGAACACGGCCCGCCTGCTGGTCGACAACCGCGCTGATACTCCCGTGTTTGTTACGCCCACGGTTTCGCTCACGGGGGAAGGTGGAAGGCTGGAGCAGGATTGCCCGCCGGTGGAGCTGCCCGCCGGAACCAGTGTTCTCGAGATCCCCTATGAAGTGCCGGGTTCGGGCGCCTTCGCTCTCGAAGTCGCGCTCGATCCGGGGCCTGTGTTTGCATTCCACGCCGATTTCCACGTACCCCACCTCTTCGAGACCGCCTATGGAGAGCGTGTGCCCGGTTCTACAGCCGACGTCGCGCTGTGGCGCGCTTCCTCCGGATGGAAGATCGCCCAGACCCGCCCTGCACCCAGCCGTCAGGCCGATGCGGTCGAATTGCGCCTCGCCCGTAATGAGGCCGAGGCCGTCCAGTTCGTGATTACGCCCCAGCGCCCGCTGACGGGATTGACCGTTACTGCGGGCGATCTGGCCGGTCCCGCTGGCGCGGTGCTGCCTGCATCGGCTGTGGAAGTGCTGCGGGTGCGTTATGTCGATGTCGTGTACCCCACCGATGAGACCGGCGTAGCCGCGCCGTGGCCTGATCCGCTGCCGCCGTTCCGTGGGCCCATCGATGTGGCGGCGGGCATGAACCAGCCGCTCTGGATTCGGGTGAATGCGCCCAAAGATCAACCTGCGGGCATCTATCGCGGCTCGCTTCGCGTGACTGCGGATGGATTCATGGCGGAGACGCCCCTGGAGGTCGAGGTTTACGATTTCGAACTCCCGGATCGAATGACCTGCGTCTCGGCCTTCGGCTTCTCTCCCGGACTTGTGTTCGAGTATCAGAAGCTCAGCGACCCTGATCAACGGCGCGAAGTCATGGACAAATATCTCGTCAACTTCAGCCGGCACCACATTTCGCCATATGACCCTGCGCCTCTGGATGGTATCGGGCTGACCTGGACCGGCTTGCCGAAGTGGCGGGGAGGTGAGGTAGATAAAGAGACAAAGAAGAGCGGCCATGCGTCGCGATTTCTGAACGACCCGTATACGGACAAGAGTATCTCGCTCGATTATGCCGATCGCTTGCCCATACCGGAGAAGGGCCTGCGTGTGCGTTTCTGGTACAAAACGAAAGAGCCGGGTCAGCGCTTCCTGACCTCGATCCGGCATTTCGATGCCGCGGGCAAATGGATGTCCGGCCGTAACCTCGATACCATCACCACCGGTGATGGTTCGTGGCAATCGTTCGAATGCACGATCTCAATCTTTCCTGACGAGGCGCGTTTCTGCGCCTTTGCCGTATTCCCCACCCTGTGGAGCAATAGCGGCGATACCACCGGCGCCATATGGCTCGATGAGTTCGTTGTTGAAGATGCGGGGACGGGGCAGGCGCTAACCGAGGACGGTGGGTTCGAGGACACCGCGCCCGACCGCATCCAGCCTGTTTTCGACTGGACCGACTGGGACCGCGCCATGACTCGCGCTATTGACGAGCTGCACTTCAATTCATTCAAGTTGCCGGTTCAGGGGCTGGGTGGGGGCACGTTCCACTCCCGATACGAACCGTCGTTGCTCGGGTATGCTGAAGATACGCCGGAGTACCGGCACATCTTCCGGACCTATGTTCAGGGACTCCAGGAACATCTTCGCGAAAGAGGCTGGCTCGACGAAGCCTACGCCTACTGGTTTGATGAGCCGGATCCCAAAGACTATGAATTCGTCATGAACGGATTCCGCAAGCTCAAGGAAAACGCACCCGACATCAACCGCATGCTCACCGAACAGATCGAGCCCGAGCTGATCGGCGGGCCCAACATCTGGTGTCCGTTGACGCCCGCGTACAATTTCGAGGCCGCGGAAGAGCGCCGCGCCGCGGGCGACATGTTCTGGTGGTATGTCTGCACCGGGCCCAAAGCCCCCTATGCGACCCTGTTCATAGACCATCCCGGAACCGAACTCCGGGTGTGGCTCTGGCAAACCTGGGCAAACAAGGTCGAGGGCATCCTCGTGTGGCAGAGCAACTTCTGGACGAGCACCGTAGCCTATCCGGATGCGCGGCAGAATCCGTATGAGGATCCGATGGGCTGGGTGACCGGCTACAGCACTCCCGCGGGCACCCGGCGTCCCTGGGGGAACGGGGACGGACGGTTCATCTACCCGCCCGAAGCCGCCGCCGATGGCAACTCTGCGGCGCCGGTGCTGGAGGGGCCTGTCGACAGCATCCGTTGGGAGATGCTGCGCGATGGCGTCGAGGATTACGAATATTTTGTCATTCTCGAGAGGCTCTTCGAGTCGCGTCGGGAGCAGATCCCCGTCGAAGAACGGGGGCTCTATGAAGGATTGCTGGAGGTCCCGGACAGCATTTCCAGGAACCTGACGGAATTCACCAGAGATCCGGCCCCACTGGAGACGCGCCGCGATGCGATCGCTCGGGCTATCGAGGCACTGAGACGCCTCTAACGGAGGTCATAGAGACCGGCGTAGTGCCGTTTGTGGAACAGGCGCTGCAATTTCTCCGTGGCGTTCCCGGGTGAAAGGGCGCTGCTAAAAGATCAGAGCGTGGCAACCCGGTTGGCGATGTTGTCACCGATCTGGGTGGTCGACAGCCCGCATTCCTGGATCTCTCTGGCCGACAAGCCGGTAAGCCGGCCGCTCTTGAGAAAGTCGACGCAGGCCGTTTCCACCAGGCGCGCGGCCTCCTGCTCGCCCAGGTAATCGAGCATCATTTGCCCGGCGAAAATGCACGCCAGCGGGTTGATCACATTTAAGCCGGTGTATTTCGGCGCGCTGCCGCCGATCGGCTCGAACATGGATACCCCCTCGGGGTTGATGTTGCCGCCGGCGGCGATGCCCATGCCGCCCTGCACCATGGCGCCCAAGTCCGTGATGATGTCTCCGAACATGTTGCCGGTCACGATCACGTCGAACCATTCGGGGTTTTTCACCATCCACATGGTGATGGCGTCGACGTGGGCGTATTCGCGCTTGATGTCAGGATACTGGGCCGCGCCCATCTCATGGAACGCGCGTTCCCAGAGGTCGTACACGTAGGTCAGCACGTTGGTTTTTCCGCACAGAGTCAATGTATTCGCCTTGTTCCGCTTGCGGGCGATGTCGAACGCGAACTTCAGGCAGCGGTCCACTTCAAAGCGGGTGTAGACCATGCACTGCTCGGCCACCTCATGGGGAGTGCCCTTCTTTTGAACCCCGCCAAATCCCGTGTACAGGCCGGCGGAATTTTCGCGGACCACTACGAAATCGATGTCTTCCGGGCCTTTATTCTTGATCGGGGTCTCGACATTCGGATACAGCTTGACCGGCCGCAGATTGATGTATTGATCCAGTTCAAAGCGGGTCCGCAGGAGGATGCCTTTTTCCAGAATGCCAGGTTTGACATCCGGATGCCCGATCGCGCCCAGAAGGATCGCGTCGTGCCGGCGGAATTCGTCTAACGCGGAATCGGGGAGGATCTCGCCGGTCGCCAGGTAGCGGTTGCCGCCGAAATCGTAATCCGTCGTTTCCAGGGTGATGTTGCAGCGGTCAGCGGCCGCACGGACAACTTTCATCGCTTCCGCCAGCACTTCCGGGCCCGTCCCGTCCCCGCCTATCAAAGCCACCGTGTATTTTGACATGCTCGGCTCCCCTTCACGTTGAAGACGAATGACTCTCGGGCGTGCACCGCCGCCAGGAAGGCGAAATGGTAGCACGCACCGGGGGAGGATGCAAAAGGAGGCGGGGCGGCTAAAATCCAAACGCGCCGCACTTGAGTCATCGGCTGGGCCGTTATCCTCTTCCTACGCTGAAATACTGAAATCCGTTCTGCTTCAGGGTGGCGGGAGTATATAAGTTGCGGCCATCGAAAATGACGCGCTCGCGCATGAGCCCGGCCATCCGGTCGTAGTCCGGGCGGCGGAATTCGTTCCATTCCGTGCAGATCACGAGCCCGTCCGCGCCGGCCAGCGCGTCGTAATTCTTGGCGGCCACCCGGATGCGATCGCCGTACAGCGCCGCAAGTTGTTTTCCCGCGACGGGGTCGTAGGCGTGGATGGCCATACCGGCATCCAGCAGGGCGTCAATCACGCGCAATGCCGGCGCGCCGCGAAGGTCGTCGGTGCGGGGTTTGAACGTCGCCCCCCAGACGGCGATCTGCTTCTGCGCGACCGTGTCCCCATAGAATGACAGAATCCGCTCGATGAAGCGGCGTGATGCCGTGTTGTTTACGGCAGCCGCGGCTTGCAGCATGGAGGCGTCGAGGCCCATCGATTTGGCCCAGGCCGCGCTGGCGATCACGTCTTTGGGCAGACAGGAGCCCCCGAAACCCAGGCCGGGAAACAGGTAGCCGGCGCCGATGCGTCCATCCGCGGCGACCGCTTCCCTCACATGCGAGACGTCGGCGCCGGCAGCCTCGCAGAAGATGGCGAACTCGTTCATAACGGAGATGCGGGCGGCAAGCATGGCATTTACGGCAAGTTTGCTCATTTCAGCGCTGGCCAGGTCCATCGACAGGAAGGGTTTGCCGGTGCGCAGGAACGGGGCGTACAGCTCCCGCATGATCTCCAGCACACGGATGTCTTTGCACCCCACTACGATGCGGTCGGGCCGCAGAAAATCATCGACCGCGGCCCCTTCCTTGATAAACTCCGGATTGGCGACCACGTCGAATTCGTGGGAAGTGAGCTCTCGCATGCGATCTGCGAGGCGCGCTGTGGTACCAGCAGGCCCCGTGCTTTTGTTAACGATGATGCGGTAGCCATCCATGACCCGGGCCACCTGTTCGGCGGCGTCGATCAAAGCGGAGAGGTCGTGCTCGCCAGATTCCAGCAACGGCGTGCCAACACAGAGAAATACGAGGAGAGACTGAGACACGGCTTCCCTGAGGTCGCAGGTGAAACTGAGGCGTTCTTCCTCGATGTTCCGGGTGAGGAGCTCCTCCAATCCCGGCTCGTAAATGGGCATTTCGCCTCGTTTGAGCCGCCCAACCCGGTCTTTGTCAATATCGACGCAGATAACGCGGTGGCCCGTATCGGCAAGGCACGTGCCGGCCACAAGACCCACGTAGCCCGTTCCTATTACCGAAATCCGCATGGACTGGTTTCCTCCGGGGAGCGCAGACTGTTCCGGGGGCCTCAGCTGCCGCGCGCCGCGGCCCCGGATACTGTGAAAAGGGCTGCGGGAGCCCGCGCGATGGGGCTCCCGCAGCAACGACGCCTGATGGCGGCATCAAGCCCACGTTATCGCGGTGACTTTTTCCGAAATGATGGCCTGCCTGAGGCATTCCACGGCCTTTCGCAGCCCTTCATTGTTGGACATGAGCGAGTCTTCGTGCTCAATGCTCAACACGTAGTCGTACCCGACCATGCGCAGGGTCGACACGAAATCCTTCCACCATTCGATGCTGTGGCCGTAGCCGCAGGTGCGGAAGATCCACGAGCGGTTGATCTCGTCGCCGTAGTGTTTGGTGTCGAGCACGCCATTGATTCGGGAATTCTGCTCGTATACCAACGAATCTTTGGCATGCACGTGGAAGATCGCCTTGCCCAGCGCGCGCACGACATCGATGGGATCCATGCCCTGCCAGAACAGGTGGCTCGGATCGAGGTTGGCGCCCAGATTGTTGCCGCAGGCTTTGCGAAGTTTCAGCATGGTCTCGGTGTTGTACACCACGAAGCCCGGGTGCAGCTCAAACGCCACCTGAACGCCGTGATCTTTCGCGAATTTTGCCTGCTTGGTCCAGTATGGAATGACTTTCTTCTCCCACTGCCATTCCAGGGCCTCCAGGTAATCCGGCGGCCAGGGACAGGTGATCCACGAGGGGCGCTTGGCGCCTTCGTCGGAGCCCGGGCAGCCCGAAAAGTCGATGACGGTCTTCACGCCCATCATCTCCGCCAGTTTGATGGTGTCGGACTGCACCTGCTGACATTTCTGGGCGTATTTTGCGTCGGGATGGAGGCAGTTGCCGTGGCAGCTCAGCGCGCTGAGGATCATGCCCTCGCCTTTGAGCATGGCCAGCAGCTCGTCGCGCTTGGGTTTGGATTTCAGCAGTTCCTGCAGCGGGGCGTGCGGGTCGCCCGGGAAATTCCCCGTGCCCAGCTCGACTGCCTCAAGACCCAGCGGCCGCGTCAGTTCGAGGACTTTCTGGAGCGGCATGTTGCTATACATCGCTGTGAGAAAACCCAGTTTCATAGTCGTTCTCCCTCCTCTGGTTTATACTTTCGGGGACATGACAACGCGCGCCGCGCATCCGGCCGGGCGTTTTTTACGTTCATGCCCTCAGCCTGTGCAGTTCATCCAGTGTAATCGGACTTCCCCCAAATTTCACCCACAACACCCCGGGAGCCGCTGATGCACCCAACCGGTGTATGCGCCGCGCCGGGATGGACACGCAATCCCGCCATCCCGGTGCGGCCGTTTGCTGTTTTGAGGCCCGGCCCCGGGCTCGAGTCACTTCACCGCGACCCAGCGCTTGCTCTTCGCGGCCTGTTCGACCGCGTCAAGCACCTTCTGACATTTCACGGCGTCCGCGAACGTCGGGAAATCGTTCTTCTTGCGGTTGAGGCCGCAGAGGAATTCGTAAATCTCATGCACAAAGAGGTGTTCGTAGCCAATCAAGTGTCCCGGCGGCCACCACGCATGCGTGTAGGGATGCCCCGAATCCGTTGCCAGCACTTTGCGGAAGCCCTGCGTGGTAGCGGGGTCGGCGCAGTTGAAATACTGGAACACGTTCATGTCTTCCTTGTTCCACAGAACCGAACCCTTGCTGCCGTAAATCTCGATCGAATTGTAATTGCGCCGGCCCGGAGCGAAACGCGTCGCCTCGAACGTCGCCAGGGTGTTCGCTCCCTTGATGCGGGCCACATAGGCCACCGCGTCGTCCACATCGACCGTGTCGTATTTTTTCTGTTTCTTCCGGCCTTTCGCGCCCCACGCGCCCACGTCGCTGTCCGCAATAACGCGCTTCTTGATGAAGGTTTCCATCGTGGCCGCGAGCTCCGACACGTCGCCCACCAGAAAATGGCACAGGTCGGTGATGTGGGCTCCGATATCGCCCAGCGCCCCGCTGCCCGTGTGTTTCTTCTTCAGGCGCCAGACCATCGGGAATTCCGGATCGGCGATCCAGTCCTGCTGGTACGCGGCACGGAAATGATAGATGTCGCCCAGCTCCTTCTTCACGATCATGTTCTTGATCGTCTGTACCGCCGGCGCGAACCGGTACGAAAATCCGCACATGTGCTTCACGCCCGCCTTCTCGGCGGCTTTCAGCATGTCCTGTGCTTCTTTCAACGTGTTTGCCAGCGGCTTCTCGCACACGATATGTTTCCCCGCCTTGGCCGCTTCGATGGCAATGGCCGGGTGCAGGAAGTTCGGCGTGCAGATATCCACGATGTCGATATCCGGGCGGTTGACCACCTCTTTCCAGTCCAGCGAGGTCTCCTGCCAGCCCCACTTCTCGGCTACCGCCACCTCTTCCTTGAATTTTCCGCACAAGACCTTCATTACCGGCTCAACCGGGGCGTCGAAGAACATCCCGACCTGCCGCCATGCGTTGCTGTGAGCCTTCCCCATGAACTGGGCGCCCACGAGGGCCACATTCACTTTCTTCTTGGCCATACTTCTCCCTCCTCCACGGTTATTCGGTTGCTGCATTTGCAGGACTTCCTATTATAGGAAGGGTTGCCTCGAATGCCAAGTGCCATCTGATTCGAAAATCCCTCAACGTGACGTCTGAGCAATCCCGCGGCATTTTCTGACTCCCCTGCTGCGGGTGCGTTGTGTGCCGGGGGCCCAGCGGTTATACTCCGCCGTAGCACCCGGGGCAACTCTCCGGCAGTCTCTTCTGCCGGATGCGGGGTGACCAGGTTCTGAGGAACAGGATGGGCGATTAGCACATGGAAGTCGTAAAAGCGGTCATTTTCGCGGTGGTCGAGGGGATAACGGAGTTCCTGCCCGTCAGCAGCACCGGGCACATGATTCTGCTCGAAGAATTCCTTCATTTTCAGCAGAGCGAACGCTTCCCGGCTGTGTTCATGGTCGTTATCCAGCTGCCAGCCATACTGGCGGTGGTGCTCTATTTTTGGCCGACCCTGTGGCCGTTCGGGAAGTCGCAAGAAGACCGCGACGCCGTCTTCGGGCTCTGGGCCCGGATCGCCGTGGCCGTGCTTCCTGCAGTGGTGCTGGGGTTTCTGTTCGACGATTTCATCGAGGAAAGACTCTTCAACCCGCTGGTAGTGGCCTGTGCTTTGCTCGCGGGCGGCGTGGTGCTGCTCCTGCTCGAACGCGGCGGACGCCAGCCCCGTTTTGAACGCGCAGGCGAGGCGGGATTCGGTCGCGCCCTGGCCGTCGGATTCTTTCAATGCCTGGCCATGATTCCCGGCACGTCCCGCTCTGCTGCGACCATCATTGGCGGCATGCTGCTGGGAGCAAGCCGCGCGGCAGCCGCGGAGTTTTCCTTCTTCCTTGCTATTCCCACCATGCTGGGGGCCACGGCGTTGAAAGTCGTCAAAACCGGCGCCGCCTTCACTCCCATGGAATGGACATTGCTGGCCATCGGTTCCGCGGTCGCGTTCGGGGTGGCTTATGGGGTTGTGGCTCTTTTCATGAACTACATCCGCCGCCACGATTTCAAGGTGTTTGGCTACTACCGGATTGCCCTGGCTCTGGCCGTGTTTGCATACTTCTTCTTTGCAGGGTAATACGCACGGGCGAGCGTGCCGCTGGAATTCTTCGGGCCCTTTCATGAATACCGGCACCGCGAAATACGTCCTTACTGTGAAGGTGCGCGCTCGAATTGGTATCATCGCAAAGCCCGGCTGCCATTTTTCTGGCTGGGCGGCAAGACGCAAGCCCTGAACCAAAGGCGCAACGGCATGGTTGGCCATGATTGTATAAGGGGTTCCCCCAAAGGCGCCGCGGCCGCGCGGATGTGGTTTTGAAAGACTCGTTCGGAGACTTTTGCGATGCGAACACTTCTAATCTCGTCATTCCTGCTCGCCTTGGCCATGTCTTTGTCCCTCTGTGCGGCAGCCGCCTCGCTGCTGGAGAGTGAAGAAGCCGCCAAGGCAGAGACCGTCAAGCTTCTTGATGCGTCCGCCGGGAAATCGCGTTTTGTCTCTGTAGCCACGGTCAACTCCGATCAGGATTTGCTCCAGGACATCCTGCTCGTAGATGAGCTGGGCGCGGTCTGGCTCCTGTTGAATGAGGGCGAATGCAATTTTGGTAAGCCGCAGCGGATTGCTGGTCCGGTGAATTCTGTACCGGGCCCCGTCTCGCTGACGCTGTCCGATGTGGATCTCGATAACGACGAAGATATTCTGATTGCGAACAGCCTGGGCGAGATCTATCTGGTCATTGCCGAAGGGCGGGGCCGCTACCGCGACATGGTAAAGATTTCGCAGGAACTCAATGCCGCGAGCGGGCCAGTGCATGTTCGCGCATCGGACATCGACCTCGATAACGATGAGGACATCATCGTTGGCAACAGCGAGGGCGTGTTGTACAAAATCGAAAACGTCGGCCTGGGAAAATTCGGAGGCGCCACGATGCTCACCCGGATCCCCGGCATGGCCTCCGGCCCGTACGATTTCGTGCTCACCGACCTGGATTTCGATAACGACGAGGAGATTATCCTGGTCGATTCCCAGGAGAACGTGTTTCTGCTGGAAAATCTTCGCGGCCGCTTCGGTTCTCCCAAAAAGATTGCCGGACCACTGACCAAACAGCCGGGGACCGTGCAGGTGGAAGTGGCTGACTACAATTATGATGGTCACGACGATTTGATCATCATGGGCGGCTCAGGGGCGGTGGTGCTTCTCGAAAACAAAGGAAAGGGGGCGTTTTCACCGACTCCGAAGCAGCTCGTGCCCCCGCTCGGCCCAGCAGGCGGCAGCCATATCATGGCGATGTCAGACATGGATACCACCACCAGCGAAGACATCGTCGTATTGAACACCAAAGGCTGGGTATTTCTCGTCGAAAACGATGGCCAGGGAGGGGCTCGTAAACCACAGTGCCTGACCGATTCACTCTCGATGGCCCCAGGCGCTGCTACCGTTACACGGGAAGACCTGAATGGGGATGGTTTCGAAGACACCCTAATTCTTGACGGAGCGGGAAACCTGTTTCTTGTGCTGGGCATCTTCGATCCTATGGAAGAACGGCTGCGCGGTATGGAAGACGACCTGTGATTCCACCCAGGCGCTCCTGGAGACGTTGCGTGCATCGCGGCGCCGATTCACAATCTCGAAATTGACCTGCCGGAATTCTTTTCTGCCGTATTTCCGGTTGTCCCAGAGGCATTTTGAAGGCTTGCTGCGTCTTCGATGTACTGTCCTGGCCCGTGTGGCGGCTTATGTGCTGGCGTGGCAGCCGGAGTCACGGAAGCGTTGTCATAACTTGAGAAACGGGCAATTGCTTCCGTAGACTGACGCCGGGCCGCAATCGCAACATTCAGGGGATGACACACCATGAAAGACCGCTGTAAGGCACTGCTCAAAGAAGTGCAGCACCACCTCCGCGAAGAGTTGATTCCGTTCTGGATGACCCACGGGGTCGACGAGAAATATGGGGGATACCTGACCTATTTTGACAAAGACGGCAACCCCACGGGCGAAACCCTCAAAACCCTCGTGTGCCAGACTCGAATGATTTTCACGTTTTCGTCCATGTTCCGTGCGGGATACGGCGGGCAAAAGGCTCTCGATATTGCCCGGCAGGGAGTCGATTTCCTTCTGGAACACATGTGGGACAAGACGCATGGCGGCTGGTACTGGACCGTCGAACGCGATGGCACCCCTGCCAACCGGAGCAAATTGGGGTATGGGCACTCGTTTGGCGTCTACGCGCTGAGTGAATATCAGATGGCTACGGGCGACCCGCGCGGGCTCGAATGGGCCATGCGCAACTACGAGGTCCTTCAGACCCACATGGCAGACAATTGCTACGGCGGCTATTACGAGTTTCTCGAGGAAGATTTTCAAAAGAAACGGCCCGGCAAATACGGAGGTGACCGAAAGTCGTTCGATATTCACATGCATCTGATGGAGGCGTTCACCAACCTCTATGAGGCCTCAGGCGTGCACGTGATTCACGACCGCACCGAAGAGATGATCCAGCTCCTGTTCGCCCGCATCATTGACCCCGAGTTCGGCACCGGTATCGCCCAGTTTGCCCTGGATTGGACCCCCCTGAGGGCCATCCTCTTCGCGGACGTCTGGGGCTCGGATCGTGACGTCGATGACGATGCGGGGCGGCCCATGAACAACACCAGTTTCGGGCACAACGTCGAGTTTGCATGGCTCTTGAACCACACCCTGAACATCCTGGGCAAAGAGCGCAGCGGCTACCTCGAGGCTTTCCGGAAAATCTATGACCATTGCCACCGCTATGGCATCGACTGGGAGCGCGGCGGCGTCTACTGTGAAGGTCCCCACGACGGGCCGGCTCGCGAGAAAAACAAGGAATTCTGGCAGCAGGCCGAATGCCTGGTGGGCATGCTCGACGCCTACCTTCTCTTTGGCGACGAAAAGTATCTGGACGCCTACGAGAATGTCCACCGCTTCGTGATGGATCACGTCATCAACCACGAGGTCGGCGAGTGGTACCCGCTCTTCGACGAAAACAACAACCGCTTGTGGGATTACATGGGACACGCGTGGAAGATCAACTATCACACCGTGCGCTCGATGATTCAGTGCGAGAAACGTCTCATGAAGATCGTGGGGTAGGGAGCGCGTCACGTCCCGCACTCTGTGTTTTGTGCGATCTCTGTGGCCAAGGCATCCGGGTGTCCGCCTCGGAGAACACAGAGAGCGCAGAGATGTAAGAGGGGAGACCTACCGTCGCCGGAGCGACATGGTCTGGAGACCATGCCACATCAAGTACGGCGTGGCACGGCTTTGAAGCGATTGCAGGAGAGGGGGAGTCAGAATGCCCGGTAGCCGCGGGGACATCAGCCATGCACGCCCGGCCCTTTTGTGTGCGGCCTTCTTTCTCTTTTTCATTCAACTGCTGACGCTGTGGATCGAGAGCATCTACCGGCTGAGTCTGATTAAGCTGCATCCTGGAAAAGAACTGTTGGGGCTGCTTTTTGTGCTGTCTCCCCTGGCGGCGCTGCCCGCCGGGCGAGGCGCGCAGCGGAGGTTGTTTCCGGGCAGTCTCGTCGTGATGTTTGTGGCGCGAGCGCTCTGTCCCGTCCTCGGTGGGGCGGCTCTGGTGATTGCCGCGGGTGCGGGTGTGGGCGCTTTTCTCGTTGCAGTCTGCTGTCTGCCGCCCGAGAGGTCACGAGTCTCGCCGGAGAGCCTTGGACTCGGCCTGACGATTGCCGTGCTCCTGTCTATCGTGTTGCGGGCGTGGGGATCCTCGCTCGACATCTCGATGGGCAGACAGGGGGATGTGCTGGCGTGGGCCCTTGTGGCGTGCGCGGCATTTCTGTGCAAGGGCACGCTTTCCAGCCCCGAAACCGGCGAAACGGCGTCATCCGGCACACTGGTCGACCGCGTGGCCGCATCCATTCTCCTCTTCTCAAACCTCGCGGTCGTCTATCTCGTCCTGTCGAGCCCCGCCGTGGTGACGGCCTGGTCGGGAAGCAGTTATCTCATAGGCCTGCTCCTCATCTCATTCTCCTGGGGGTTGACCCTGCTTTTTTGTGTCTGCGGACTGCGGAGCCCGGTCCCGTTGTCGCGCGGTGTGCTGGTCGTTTGGAATGGGGCGTTCCTGGCAGCCCTTCTGAGCGGCATACTGCTGCACTCAGTGGATTTTCCGAATTCTCCAGCGGCCCCGGTGCTGATAGTGTACCCCACGACGTGGCCCCGTCACATGCCCTTTTATCTCATGTTCGTGTTGTCTCCGGTCGTCGTATTTAACGTCATGGCCGCGTTCAGGCGGGCGGCAGGTTCGAACCCGCGCGCACAGGTGCTGCCCGTCCTGCTGGGCGCGATCTTTCTGGTTGTGGTCACGCTGCTGTTGATCTTCACCAATGCGTGGGGCTACACGGGCGCCCTGGGGCACGCGCTCCGGAACCGGTTTTACCTGCCGTTTGCCCTGGCGGGCGCGGGGATGCTCGTCCCCTGGCTGCTTCCTGCGTGGCAGGACGCGTTTCCGCTTCGCAAAGCCAGCCCTCGATGTATTCCTCTCGGGGTTTTCGCGCTGGCCATTGCCCTGTTGGCCATCGCAGGTGCGGCGTATCGGAGCGCAAGTGTACCCCATCCTCCGGCCGCCCCCAATACATTGACCGTCCTCACATACAATATGCAGCAGGGAACGGATGTGGAAGGCCATCAAAACCTGTATGGCCAGCTCGCATTTCTCCGTGCTGTAAATGCGGACATCATCGGCCTGCAGGAAAGCGACACGGCGCGCCCCTCGCAAGGCCACACGGATGCACCGAGATTTTTCGCCGAGGGATTGGGGTACCATGTGTTTTATGGTCCCAACACCATCTCGGGGACATTCGGGACGGCCATCCTCGCGCGCTTTCCCCTGGAAAACCCGCGAACACTCTTTACGTACAGCACTGTCGATGAGGTCGGCACTGCGGTGGCCGAGATCCAGGTTGGCGGCCGCCGCATCTGCCTGATCAACAACCACCCGGCCGGCCCGGAGGAGGTTAAACGCGCCCACGCCGAGGCCCTCGTGAACGAATGCGCCTCATGCGAACACGTGATCACCATGGGCGACCACAACACGCGCCCGGGCAGTCCCGCCTATGACATAGTGGCGGATGTGCTGTCGGAAACCTGGCTGCGAAAGTACCCCGGCGGCAGTGGACCGCCGCACCCGCGCTGGCCGGAAAGTACGCCCGAGAATCGTGGCTACGACGTCAGCACGAAACGCATCGACTACATATTCGCATCACCCGATTTCGAGGTTCTCGAGTCATATTTTGTGCTTTCTCCCGATTCAGAAACCGACCACCCGGCCCACTGGTCCGTCTTGCGGTGCAAATGAGCCCCGGGCGGTGAAACGGGAGGGCGGGGATTAGCCCCGATTTCAACCCCGTGAACGAGGGGCTCCGGCCTCGAGCAGTCTTGATTTTCCGCGCGGAAAACCCCACGATACGTTTGGGCACGCAACCAGGAGGACGTAGCATGCGCAGGACAGTCTTGCTTGTTTGTTTTGGCGTTATCGTGGGAAGCCTGGGCGCTGGTGCGGCGGAAACGGCCGCGCTCGACCAGGCCCGGTTTTTGGACAAATGCCGCGGCGCGTGGGCCGGGCAGATGTTCGGCGTATGTTTTGGCGCACCGTACGAGTTCCGCTTCAACGGGGTAACCGTCGATGAAGAGTTGCAGCCCTGGAAGCCGGAATATATCGCGGGCGCCCTCCAGCAGGACGATTGCTATGTGGAAATGACGTTTTTGAAGGCACTTGTGGACCACGGCCTGGACATCTCGTACGAACAGGCCGGGCAGGCCTTTGCAAAAACGGAATATCCCCTCTGGCACGCCAACTACTACGGCCGGGAAAACGTGCGGGCGGGTATCATGCCGCCGATGTCCGGTCATCCACTGTACAACCGTCATGCCGACGATATCGACTTCCAGATCGAGGCCGACCTCTTCGGTATCTTGTGCCCCGGGCTGCCCGGTGAATCGAATCGCCTGTGTGACATCTTCGGACGGATCATGAACTACGGCGATGGCCTGTATGGTGGGATGTTCGTGGCGGGGATGTATGCGGCGGCATATTTTGAAGATGAAGACGTTCAAGCCGTTCTTCGAGCTGGACTGGACTGCATACCGCCTGAATCGCAGTATCGGAAATGCATCGAGGACGTGATCGCCTGGCATAAGCTTTCGCCCGATGACTGGCGGGCTACGTGGCAGCGGATCGAGGACAAATGGCAGGACGATATCGACTGCATACCGGGGAATCCATTCAATATTGACGCAAAACTCAACGGCGCCTATATCGCAGTGGGACTGCTTTACGGGGAAGGCGACCTGTTGCGCACGGCCGAAATCGCCACGCGCTGCGGCCAGGACACCGATTGCAATGCCTCCAACGCGACGGGCGTTTTAGGCTGTATGAAGGGCTTCAATGCGATGGGGGCCGAGTTCACCTCCGGCATCGAAGCGATCCGGCACGAGAAATTTATCCATACCGACTACGGCTTTGACACGCTGATCGAGGCGTGCCAGGCCGTCACAGAGAAAATCATTGCACGAGCTGGCGGGCGCGTTGAAGGCGGGGTGTACCATATCCGGCGGCAACCGCCTGCGCCTCCCATCACGCTAGAACAATGGGTGCATCAGGAAGAAGTGCTGCGAACCGTGATTACACCCACCGAAATGCGCCTGTGGAACCCCGCATGGCGCGTTGTCGCCTGTGGTTTTGATATGGATCCGGGGATTCGGAACAATTGGGGCGGTGTAGACAAGGTTCTGGTCCTGCATCCCGTAAGCCAGGAGGAACCGGCCGTAATTGAGGCCATTCTCGACGTGCCTGCCAACGCGAAGGAGCTTGTAACAAAAGTGGCATCGGATCGCCGGGGTGATTTTCTGCTCCGGGTAATTGTAGACGGAGAACTGGCGCTTGAGTCGCTCATCGACAGCCACGGGGAGTGGAGGGAGGTGGCCGTCGAGCTGGCCCCCTACGCAGGCAAGGCCGTCCCGGTTCGCATCGAAAACGTCGCCAACAACTGGCAATTCGAGGCGGCCTACATCGCCTCGATCGAGGTGCGGTAAGCTTATCTTACGGTGCAACCGTCCCCCTGCACCTGCGCTGTGAGTTGCGGTTGCCCAGCCGAAATGCCCACGACAGGAGAACGCCGGTATGCACTTTTTGACCATCGCCCTGATACTCTCGGCAGCGGCGGCGGAACCGCATATCTATGTGGAAAACCTCAGCGTGTCCGCATCGTCGCAAACCGGGGGCGCATACGCGGTGGAAATGGCGATCGATGGCCAGCCCGCAACCCGGTGGGCCAGCGCGGACAAGGCTCCTATGCCGCAATGGTTCGAGCTGCGATTCACCGAACCCGTCGAACTGGATACCCTGCTCCTGCATATCCCCGCGGATCATTTGTACGCGGCATGGAAGGACGTCGAAGTCTCCTTTTCCAGCGGTGATCCGGTGATGTTGGCCCTGGACGCCGGCGATTCGCGTCCTGTCATCCGTTTTGAAGCGCGCCCAACGCAGACAGTGCGCGTGACGATCCGCTCGGTGCATGAAGCCCGGCATTATGTCGGCCTTTTCGAGATTCAGGCGGCCCTGGACCCCGATCACCAGCTCGATACCCTTGGCGCTCCTCCGCGGCCGAAACAAAAGGACGACATTGTGGTGCGCGGCCGGACAGAGCATCCCTGCGTGAACCTCAGGCCGGCGGACGTGGATGCCGCGCGGAAGCGGTGCGAAGAATTCGAATGGGCCAGAGCCAGGCGGGATGCCATCCTCGAGGCCGCGGAGCCCTGGTTGCGCGAATCGGATGATTACTGGCTGCAGTTTCTTCCCGAGCCGGGCGCGGCCTATGCCTATGGATTCACGGGCGATCCGTCAACGGGCGCCCGGTTTGGCAGTGCCTGGTCCGGCGCCTCGTGCACCTGGGACCGCCCCCGACAGGTCCGGGGTACCGAAGGCCGCTGGTTCCCCAACGAGGAGTACCCGGACCCGGGGACGGGCTACGTGGCCGAAGACGGTCGCATCCACTATTTCGTGGGCATCTACAACGCCTGGGTGACCGAACAGTGGACCCTAAAGGCATTGCCCGCGCTGTCGGAAGCGTATCTGCTGACCGGAGATGAACGTTATGCCGAGCGCGGCACACTGCTGCTGGATGCCCTGGCATCGATCTATTCAGAGTCCACTTCCGGCTCGTGGGATTATCCAAGCACCCCGCCAAGCGGGCGCCTGGCCCGGCCCTGGTACCAGGTGGCCCGGACGCTCGTGATGTATGTCGACCAGTTCGATTTCATGTACCACAGTCCCGCAATGGACAAACCCTCGCTCCGGGAAGGCATGACGCGCCGCGAGAACATCGTGAACCATATGCTGCTGGACGGCGCGTACTACTGCTACGAACACAGCTATCAAGGCGCCTTGCACAACGGACACGCGGATTATGTGCGGGGTGCGCTGGCGGCAGGCTGCCTGCTCGACATCCCCACGTACATTGATAACGCGGTCACCAGCGCTTTTTCGATCTATACCATGCTCGAGAACAACATTGACCGGGACGGCCGGTATCACGAGACGGCGCTCGGCTACGCCATCCATGCGCGCAGCCTGTACCTGACTTTCGCGGATCCCCTGTACAACCTCCGAAATGCAGAGTATCCCGAGGGCATTAACCTCTACGACAACCCGAAGATGCAGTCAACGCTATACCTCCCCGAGCTGACGGTCATGTTGGCGGGACGTATGCCCAATTTTGGCGATACCGCGCCCGATTTTAAGCATAAACTGATGCCTGCACGGCCTATGTCGGCCACCGATTACGGGTTTCTGGAGCGGCTTTATGCAAGAACCACCAGCGCCGGGCAGCGCGAGGCGTACGGCGCAACGCTGCTGTGGCTCGCGGAGGGCGATCTGGCCCGGTTGCGGGGTGAGCAGCGCGATCCGTGGCTGCTCTGGCATGCCGCCCCGGAACCCGAAGGGAGCTCCGAATTGCCGCCAGGGGTCGCCGCCCGCGTAACGGGATCCTGGGTGGCCGGCATGAAAGGCATGGCCATGCTCCGTGCGGGCGATCAGGCGGCCCTCCTTCGCTTTGGACCCAGTCTGAACCACGGCGATCCGGATGATCTGGGCCTCTTATACTATGCAAACGGTTACGAGCTCTCCTACGATATCGGATATGGCCTGGGCAGCACCCACGTCCACTGTGGCTGGGCGTCGAGCACTGTCAGCCACGCGCTCGTCACTGTCGACGAATCCAACCAGTTCGAACAGCCCGGTTCCGGCGGCAGTCTGCTCCTTTTCGCCGATCTGCCCGGCATCAAACTGGTCCAGGCCACGAGTGAAATGAGCTATGTGGCCAGCGAGGTGACTGAGTACCGCCGTACCCTGGCGCTCATGGCTCGAGGCGGTTATCTTGTCGACCTGTTCCGTGTGGCGGGTGGAAAGACGCATGACTACAGTTTCGGCAGCATCGGCACGAACCTCGAGCCGTTTGGCCTGGATGCGCTGGAGCCGCGTGAAGGCAGTCTCGCCGAAGGGTATGACTGGGGCCACAGTATCGGTATTGACGGCGATATCCACGGCTATCCCAACAAACCGTACTGGAATCCGCCCCCGGGAAATGGGTACGGCTTTTTCTTTGACGTCCGCACCGGAACGCCCCCCGCGCTCTGGGGCGGCACCTGGACCATTGATGGCGAGGAGCCGACCACTCTCCGCATGCACGTGGCCGGAGACCCGGCACAGGCCATCTTCGCCTCCGCTCCGGGCCTCTATCCTCACATGCCGCTGTCCAGCTACGTGATCGCCCGGCGTCAGTCCAGCGACGGAACGCCTCTGGAAAGCACGTTTCTGTCGGTATACGAGCCCGCCGTCCCCGGTTCATCCTCGCCGCGGCTGAATTCGGTGAAACGGCTTGATGAACAAGCCGTCGAGGTTGTGCGTGCCGACGGTGCTGCCGATGTGGTGCTTTTGGGCGACGGCAGCCTTGATACGTCCTGTGGCAGTGTCGTCTTTCGTGGTGATGCGCTTCACCTGGAAGGCAGAGGCAAGGAACTGGCTCTGGTGGAAACGCTCGGATGCGCTTATCTGGAAATTGACGGGCAAATCCTTCACGAAGGCCCAGGAGCCTTTGAGGCAAGGGTAGTGGACGTGGATTCGCCGGGGAGATCGATTACCCTCGATGCGGATGTTCCAGAAGGGCTCGAGGGCTGCGTCGCTGTTTTTTCAAACCCCGCCTGGACGCGAACGACTGCGTATCATGTTGCAGGGGCTGAGGGTGCGAGGCTTCTCCTGCACGCCAATACATTGGCTCTGGGCATCGGCCGTGTTACCGGGATACTGGGAAAAAAGAGCATCGCCAGCGAGATCACCCATGAATACACCCGAACCGTCAAAAAAGGCCATTCCACGCGGTTTTTCGACGGAAAACGCATTGTGGGCGCCAAGGGAGGGGAAACGCGCGTGACGGCCACCGTGCCCGGTACGCCCTTGCAGGTCGATGTCGAAGACAGCGCGGCGCTGACGGTGGGCGAGACGTTTACCTATTACGATCTCGGACCTGGCGACACGGTGCGCGTTGCGTGGCCGCGGGTGCACCTGGCGCCGGCTGGCTGAAGCGGTTTGAGATAACGACCTTCTTGTCAGGCCCGAAGTGCTTCCTGGACAATCGCGCCATTTTTGGACAGGCGGGAATCAGTTGACTTCAACGCCAACGCGCGCGAGTGCGCGGCGCAGATCGTCCGGGGTGAACGGTTTTCTGAGGCAGAGGGCGGCGCCATGCTCGATGGCAACCTCCATCATGCCCGAATCTTCCGAATTCACCATCGCGATGATCTGCGTGCTGGCGTAGTCGGGATTGCCTTTGATGCGCCCGCAGATGTTGCCGCCGCTGAAACCGGGCATATGCAGGTCGACGAACAGCACATCTGGCCGGAACAACGCAATCTGATGCCCGGCTTCAAAACCATCTGTCGCGATCGCCACCTGAAACGAATTCTGAGATCGCTCGAGAAAGCGCTGAATCACGGTTACGACCGATTTTTCCGTATCGGCAACCAGGATTTTCGTGCCTGCGTCGCGCAGATCGGCATGGATAGGAATCTTGTTGTCGCGGAGAAACAGAATCAGGTCTTCGTGCCGGATGCGCCGATGCCCACCCGGCGTTTTGAACACGTGTATGCGGCCGGCTTCCGCCCATTTGCGGATGGTGTCCGGGGTGACGTGGCAGTATTTGGCAACTTCTGACGTGCTGAATGATTGTTTCATCGTGACCGTTTAACCAGGGTTCGCCGCTGCACCGAAGCAGCAGGCTCCTCTACGTGTTGTAAACGTATATTGTATATCCTACCAAAAAAGGATAGCAAATCCGATAACTGCGGCGAACTCCGCAGTAAACTCACGAAAAGAAAACCCATCCCCAACCTCAGTCCTGAGCTGGAAAAATCGGGCTTCCCACGCGCGATGTATGAAACGGCATGCTAACATACCCTGCGCGTCAAAAACAATCACAACGCCCGCAATGGAAGAGCTTTTAGTCTTGCTTGCTTGTCGTATGTCTTGATCAGATAAATGGTTGCCGCTAATGAGACCGTATCGGCGAAATTCGATGAATGGCATGAAAAGTCTGAAATCAAGAGGCGGAAGATCCGCTTGGAAGCGCTGGCCTTGAAAAATGAAGATTCGCTGCGCCTTGAGAAAGAGCCGGGTTCAACGGAAGCGCATCCAGCCGAGTGCCCTGCATCGGACTGGACCCGGGTTGGCATCGGGCATCGTGACGCCGTGCGGCGGCGCGGCAACAGATATGGGTAGAGAGCATCCCGCAATTTCTGCTAAGGTGTGGCGCAAATTCCCGATAATCCGGCGGCGCCGGGGAGTGGGGTAAAACGGCGCGTGGACACGAATGCACGATGAGTTTGGATGACAGCAAGACTCAGGATGAGCTTCTCAGACAACGACCGGGCCAAGGCGCGTGGCGGCGCTTTGGCCTGGTGCTCGCGCTGGTGGCCGTCTGCGTGGTTCTCGCCGCGGCCCGGCCGCGGGCAATGTCCATCGATTACGTCTTGACTCTGCTTCGGCAGGTGGCGATCAACGGGATCCTGGCGGTGGGAGTCACCCATGTGCTGCTGACGGGAGGCGTCGACTTATCGCTGGGCTCGGTGGTGGCGCTGGCGGGTGTGGTCGCGGCCACGTTTGCGCACCCGGACCAATACCCGCTGGCCCTGCCCCTGCTGCTGGGTCTGTGCACCGGAGCGGTCTGCGGTGTCGTGAATGGCCTGGTCGTGACCTGGGGTCGAGTTGCCCCGTTCATTGCCACCCTGGGTATGATGACGGCGGCGCGCGGACTTGCCTACATTTTCAGTGGCGGCCGCCCGGTGTCGCGTCTGAGGCCGGAATTCAATGCCATCGGCAGCGGCAGCCTGCTGGGGATCCCGATTCCTGTTGTCCTTCTTGCGGTTGTGGCGTTGCTGTCGATGGTCTTCCTGCGGTATACCCGCGCGGGACGGCATCTGTACGCGACGGGCGGAAACGAGGTCGCGGCCTATGCGTCAGGCATCAATACGCGCCGGGTCAAAGTGCTTGCGTACATCCTGTGCGGCACCCTGGCTGGCCTGGCCGGCATCGTGCAGGCCGCCCGCAGCACCACGGGCCAGCCCAATGCCGGGATGATGTATGAGCTCGACGCTATTGCATCAGTGGTCATCGGCGGAACCAGCCTCGCAGGCGGGGTGGGCGGTGTTGGCGGAACCCTTCTGGGGGCGCTGCTGATGGGGGTGATCAGCAGTGGGCTGGATATGCTGAACGTCCCTTCGTATTACCAACAGGTGGCGAAGGGACTTATCATTATTGGCGCGGTTATGCTGGATCGGCGCGGATCAAAATGATACCGCCCGCAGCGGGCACTACAGGGGAAGAGTGACGATGGGAATTGCGAGAAAAACCGGGGTTATTGCAGTCATCATCGCGTTAGCGGCCGGGACATTTCAATGCGGCCAGGGCGGCCCCAGGCCGAGCGGCGAAGGGGCCGCTGGTGCGGACGGCAAGCTTGTCATCGGCGTCTCGCTTCTGAATCTGTCGAACGAGTTCATCGTATTGCTTGAAGAGGCGATGAAGGAGGAAGCGGCGAAGCAGGGCGTGCGCCTGATCGTAAACGACGGCAACCGCAGCGCTGAGCGTCAGGTGCAGCAGATCGAAAATTTCCTGCTCCAGAAGGTGGATGCCATCATCCTCAACCCGTGTGAACACGAGGCCAGCTCGCCCGCCGTCGACAAGGCTCTCGCGGCCGGCGTTCCTATCGTCAATGTGAATTCCCAGACCCGTTCCACACCTACGGCGTTTGTAGGTTCGCGCGACGAAGAATCCGCCCAGATCGCCATGCAATACATCGCGGAGCGCCTGGGGGGCTCAGGCAATATCGTCATGATGCAGGGATTTATGGGTCAAACAGCTCAGATTGACCGCGAACGCGGCGCGCAAGAGGTACTCACTCAGTATCCACAGCTCAACCTGCTGGCGGCTCAGACCGCTGAGTGGGACCGCGCGAAAGCCGTCACCTTGATGGAGAACTGGCTTCAATCTTACGGGGATCAGATTAACGCGGTCTTTGCACAGAACGATGAGATGGGCATGGGCGCTCTTCTGGCGCTCGAGCAGGCCGGCGTGAAAGAGCGCGTCGTGGTCGCGAGTGTCGACGCGATCGCCGACGCGCTGGAGGCGATCCAGGCCGGCCGTCTCGATGCAACGGTGTTTCAAGACGCGCGTAGCCAGGGAAGCATGGCGGTGCAGACCGCCTGCGCCATTGTGTCGGGTCAACCCTTCGACAACGAGGTCTTCATTCCATTTCGCCTGGTCACTCAGGACAACGTCGCCGCCTATCTGCGCTAACCGTCCGGCGGGCCTTATTTCGTGATGGTCAGCTGGTCCTGTTCTTGGCCATCCGCGCTGTATGTGTGCAGTTCGAGCGTATTCCCGTCGATCCGCAGGGTCTGGTAAAGCGGAGGCCCGCAGAAAATGACATCGGCGTAAGGGGCTTCTTCGCCGTGCCAGTCGCGTGAGGGAATGCCCACGGAAACCAGGTAGATGGTGCCCTCCGCTGGAGACGCGACCGGCTTGCCAGCGTACAGCGGTTTGCTGCGCAGGTAATGGTGTACGTGTCCAGCGAAGACCACGTCGACGTGGTGGGCATCGAATACGGGTCCCCAGATGGCGCGCATGCGCGGGTAGTCTTCGGTGGGCGCGTACGGCGGGAAGTGCACCATGGCGAATTTCCACGTGGCGGAGCTGTTCGCCAGACGTGATTCCATCCAGGCTGCCTGGGTTTCCAGCGGGGTGGCGATGTCCAGTATGAGGAACAGGGCGTTGCCGTATTCAAAACTGTACATGCGTTCCGGCTGGACCCCGTCGGGCCCATTTTTGGGCAGGCCGAACATGTTGAGATACATCCCCGCCCCTAAACCGTCCTGATCGTCGTGGTTGCCGATGCACGGCATGACAGGACGCTGCCGAAACACTTCAGTAGACAGCGCGAAAAACTTGTCCCAGTCATCCCGGTAGAGACCAGTGTTGATCAGGTCGCCAACGAGCAGATAGAACGCGGTCTCGGGATGGCGAGTGAAAGCCTGACCAAGCATTTCACCATAGTGTGGTGAACAGTGTGAGTCGCCGATGAAAACAAACGTGAATGGGTCCGGAGATGCGGGTGCGGTGGTAAACACCGCTTCGCCAGACCAGGTGCCCCTCGCAGGGTCCCCGGCCCGGTAGGTGTAAGCGGTTCCCGGCTGAAGTCCGGTCAAGGTGGCGGTGAACCGGTGGCACACGGGGTCATTGGCGAGTAAGCGGTCCTTGATAACCGTTCGTTCAGCGCTGGCCGTTTGCCAGGGCGTGCTGTCCGAAGCCTGTTGCGGGCGATACTGGACTGCGCCGCGTTCGACGGCCGTGCTGTTTCGCCACTGGATCGTCTGTGTGGTGGTGGGATCGTCACTCCAGGTCAGCGCTACGAGGTCAGGCTGTTCGCTGGAGGGATGCGCGGTCTGACGAAATGCGCCGATAAGGTGCGCTTCACGGGCGCGCCCCCGCACCGTAGTGAGAAGGACATGTCCCGTGAGTTCGGGGGGGACCTCTTCGAGGACGAGCTCGGTCCAGTCGTGATAGGTCAACGCGCCTACGCCCATGAGGCTTTTCGAATATTCGGCGGGCATAAGGTTGGTCACGCGGAGCGGCGTGCCCGTGCGTTGCGGTCCCACAGCGACGAAATAGTGCGGGCGGTGCTTGTCGAATCCATTGATGCCCAGCTCGACGCGGCCCGCATCGAAACGCTTCTGCCAGACCTCGTATGTATAGTGATCGTTTCGGACGGTAAGCGCAGTTTTTTGGAACCCTGCCTCAGTCAGCCAGAACGGCATCACTGCCTGTTCATTGTGGCGCATCACCGACACCACCACAGGGACATTCACATCGAAGGTCCAGTATTTCGTGGCAAGTACCGTTCGCTCTTCCGGGGTGATGAAGGACCAGATGGATTCGTTGTCAAGCGCGGCCAGTTCATCGATATTTAGCGATTGATACATGCGCTCGACAATCCCGTCCATGACCGTGGCCACTTCGGGGGCCGGCTCGGCCTGCACAGCAACTGACAGGCATATGAAAGAAAGGCCGGCAACGAGGGCAGCCTTTCGCAGAAAATGTGATTTCGAAGGCATCACTGTTCTCCTTGATTGCACGCCAGTAACGGAACGCTTCTCAGTATACTGAATTTTATGACGAGATCGACGCGCTTTATGCTGCGAATTGAAAAGGCGCTGCTTCTTGAGCGCATAAAACGCGTATTACGACCGGTCTGACAGATACACTAATGTCAGTGCGATGAAAAGAAGGCCAGCGATGAAAACGGGTCTTCGCAGAAAATCTAATGTCGAAGGCATCACTGTTCTCCTTGATTGCACACCAGTAACGGAACGCTCCTCAGTATACTGAATTTTATGGTGTGATCGAGGCGCTTTGCGCACATAATTCAAAAGGCGCTGCTTTTTGAGCGTATAAAACGCGTATTACTACCGGTCTGACAGATACACCGTCGCCTCCGTGGATGTTCCCGTGGCGGTGTCGCGGAAAACCAGGCGCCAGGCTCCCGCAGGATCATTTTGCGCAAACGGGATCGTGCCTTTCCCGCGGCCGAGCGCACAGGGGAGGTTCTGGCTGTATTCTCGGTGCGGGTGGTCGCTTCCGGGCGCGAAGACATCGACGTGCACCACGTGAAATTGAGGCTGTACGCCTTCTACGGAAACGGCCGCGGCCATTTCGAGCGTGCCTCCAAGAGCGCATTCCGGCGCAACGTCAACTTCGAGACCGGCCACCGCATACGGCATGAGCGCAAATAGACGCGGATTTCCCCGTGAGATCGTTGTGTTCCAGCTCGTGATTGGTGTGTCCGCTACGGCGCGTCCCGCACGCACATCGTACACAAATGCCGGTGCGTCAATGGTCACCGTCAGTTCCTGTGGCTCGAGGTTGCGAACCAGGATGTCCTGCTGCAGGGCCAGGTAACGCAGCGCGCCGTCCTCGAAGAGGATTTGTTCGATGCAACGGGCCGGCTGGCCTTCTACAGTCAGCTGCGCAAAAGGCTTGATATCTGCCAGCGCCAGATAACGCGTTAACGGGTCCAGCAGCGTGCGTTCGCGCCCCTCGGTCCGCAGGGCCGTGGCGGTCGTGAAGGGGACATTGAGCAGCACGGCATGCCCGTCGCCAACGGCACGCGTGATGAAGCAGGGCGCTTTTCCGGTTGCCTCTGCCCGGCCATTCGCCGGCGTGATGCCTGGCTCCAGCACGCTTGCTTCCAGCGGCTCGCCCACCAGTTCAAAGGCGCCTGTCTCTGGGGGCGCTTTGAAGGCGTCCAGGCCTGCCGGAGACTGCACTCCAAACAGCTCGTCCAGCGGCCGCTGCTCTCGGATTTCGCCGTTGCCCGTAAGCTGCGCAGTGCGGCCGTCTGCGATAACCACGCCGCCCCGATGTGCAAACGTATGGATGGCTTGTACTGCGCTCTCGGACAGGCACGTCGCAAGCGGCAGGATCAGCGCCCGGTACCCATCCAGGCGGGCGGGAGCCGCCTCGATCTCCGCGGCAGCGACGAAGGTATACTGGAATCCAGCGTCTTTGAGCGCGTGCATGACGCCAATCAGATTCCTCTGCCAATCGGGAAGCGGCGTGTCGTGCTGCATGGCGCTCAGGAGTCTCGCTGCGAAGAGATCGGCCTGGTTGTAGAGGACCGCGATCCCCGAATCATCCCGCTGGGCGTGGAGCAGCAAACGGCCCGGCCCTGCCTTGATCTCCGCCGCACTGTCGAAAAACCATTTCCCCATATGTGAGACGGACATGTCCGGGTTGAAGGGGATGTAATCGCAGCCCCAGGAGGTCCACCACCAGCCGGAATTATGCCCGCGAAACAGAGTGTGCCAGAGGATCGCGGAGAAACCGTCTTCCTTGTCCGCGACCGCATTGCCCCATTCGCCGGTCAGTGCGCCGGGTTGTTTGAACGAACGCACGAGTTCGCCCTGGATCGGGTAGGTCGTGTACACCTGGTTGAGTTCCAGGTTGCGCGAAAGTTTGTAGAAATCGTATCCGGCCTGCCAGTGGTAGGCCAGGAATCCGTCCCAGCCGACTTTTGCCCCCGGATCTTCCGCGCGCACAAAATCCGCCAGGGTTTCGTGCAGGTCCGCAAACGCGTCATCCATGAAACAGTGGAAGTCGAACCACGGTGCAAAAGAGGCGGTCTCGTCCTGGGCTTCTTCGAGCAGCATCGGCTCGCCGAGGTTATCGAAGCTGGCGTGGCTGGTCTTCCAGGCCGCGTTCAGGGCCTCGATGTTGGGATAGCGTTGTTGCAGCCACGCCTTGAACGCCGCGATGTTCTCCGGCGACAAGTCGACCTCGGTACCGCTGCGGGCCAGGTAATTCTCGTCGCCCAGGGTGTACGCTGGCGGCTGGTACGGCGCCGCCTGGCGGCAGCTGATTTCCATTGAAGCCCGCTCACGCTGAATCCACCCTTGATCGAACAGACTGGGTTTCAGGAGATGATCCTCGGTGGCTTCCCCCGCAATGCGCGTCACATAGGGAACGATACGCTGGCCCGATTCGGCCGCCACGGCGTATTCGCGGGCGGCGCCCGCATCGTTGTAGCCGCGCATGTGGCACAAATCCATCATGTCCGAGCCGAGTTCATAGCAGAGGCGGTTTTCGTTGCGCAGGGTGAGATCCCCTTCCGCATAGGACCACATCAGCACCGTAAAATCGTCGTACGGGTAGGGCACTGTGGCCGTGAACGGCAGATGAGCCGTCGCCAGCAGCTCTGTTTCGCCCCGGAGACGCGCGGTAAGGCGATGAGGGACGACGACCGGGCGAAGGAAGTTGATGTCAATCGCGGCATGTCCATCGGCCGTCACTGGGCTTTCTCCACGCGCGGTGATCCTGCCCAGACAGTCCTGGATCTCGAATTCCACGCGCAGTGTTTCGTCGCCGGGCGCCGGCGTGACGGCAGCCGTGAGGGTCAGTGGGCCACCCTCCGGCAGATCCACCCGCGGCGGCGCGGCTTCGTGATTTTGACCGGACGGGGTCACTGCGAGCGAGGCCAGGGTGTATTCCGGGGCAATCTGCAGGATCGTGCCTCCAAGCCCGACGCATTCGCTGGACGCATTCAGTGCCACGATGTCGAGATAATAGGCGTGCATGGCGGGCAGAGGAGGGATCCGAAGATACGTCCCGGTTTCATCAAGCAGATCGTCGCTGAGAACCTGCACAGAGTCTGTCTCATCCTGAATGCGTACGCGCACTTGAGTGAACTCAGCGCCAGAGAAATCCACCGGCAATTCATTCGCGGTCGCCGCCATAAACGGCGCGAGCGAGTCACCGAACGTGATGCGGGAGGGAAGTGGCCGTTTCGCCGCGGCGGTCCAGAGCAGTGCATGCAGGGCGAGGAGGCGATCATCAGCGCCGTCCAGCCCTTGCTTCAGCGAATTGAGCGGCAGCAGGGCGCTGTAATTGGCCAATTTGGCCTGGAACACGAACACACGTCCTTCGCCGTAGCGGAAGGTGCGTAACGGGGGCGCGTCGCCCAGGCGTCCGCGGCTGTCCTTTCGGAGGCTGGGCATCTTCTCCCAGGGAAAATACGACAGAAGCTTCGCGGCGAACTCCGTGTCTTCGTCCGCGAACAGATCCTCTGGCCACCCGGCGGTGGCGTCTGCGCCGCCGGTGATGATGAGCCCTTTACCGTTGCGAATCTGCTCGAGGATGATTGGTTGCAGACGCGGGCCGATGGCTTCAGTCTTCAGCTTCGCTACGACGATGACTTCCCGCTCAGGATCCAGGCAGATGTTGGCGGCGTTTCGCATGGCCAGGCCGGGGTTGAGCGGCCCGATGCCGGTGTGCGCCCGGTAATACCAAACATTGGGCGTGGCGATGGCGTCCGCGGCGTCGAAATATTGATGCCGCACGTCAAGTGCCAGGCGGCGCGCAAGTTCCATGGTGTCGTAGGCTATCCATCGGGGCGACAGAAGTGCCGCGCGAATCGGTCCTCCGGGCAGATTTACGGCCCACGGAAATTCGAGCGGCTCGGGCCGGGGACGCCAGAGTTCCGCTGGACGGTTGAGCTGGGCCTCGTCTTCTGAACGCACTTGAGCCAGCTGCTCTTCATCGACGGGCAGGAGTGGGAGAGGCTGGTCCCAATCCGCGCTGGCCAGGGCGGCGATGGCATCAGATTCGGCGCTGGCACTCCGGCGGAAATACGCACGGACGGCCTCAAAATCCTGGAGGGACGGATCTTCGTAGAATCCGAGAACAAAATCACGCCGGCCGGGGCTGAGGGTGATGTCCGTATACTCGGCATAGCCTCCGATCGCGCTGACAGCCACGCGCGCGAAAGCTGAGGCATCGCCCAGCAGCAATCCCGCTGATCCCGTGCCCGTCCGCCCGGGTTCAACGTCCTCGAACAAGAGCCAGCGTTCCTGCTCCAGGTCGATGTCAGCGGCGCCTTCCGCGAGGGTACGCATTTGAGTGGTCACTCGCCGGTTCCAGGGTTTTTCAAAGGTGGCCGGGTACGCCATCAGACGGAGCCGGACGTCGCGGATTTCCTCCTTCGGCTCATAACGGCCAAGGAAGAGCAGTTTGTCACTTCGCGAAGTGACGGCAAACCGCGCAATGGCCGTGACTTTGGGCGTGTCCCAGATGTACTCGACCATGGCGTCCTCGCCGAATTCCCGGATGATCCGGAATTGTGGTTTGAACTCATTGATGTTGAATCCATCGAAGGTCCACTGGAAAAAGCCCTGGTTGTACCAGTTTTCCATGGAGGGTTTGGCAATGCCCACGGGTACGTATCCGATGGTGGGCGCCCATTTCGAGAACCCGATGCGGGCGGGATCATCCTCGCGTTCGAGATATTCGCAGCGCAGTGTATATCCGGCTGAAGCGGTTTCGAAGGTCACGTCCTGAACGATGCGCGGCCCGTCATCCGTGGGCTCCGTACGCTGGCTCAGTGTGGCGCTGGCATCCGGCATCGCGGCGTACGCGCAGGAAAACAGGGCGGGCAGTGTCAGAACGAAAAGCCGGACTATCGGACTGATCATCGTATCATCTCCTCCGGGATATGGCGGGAAGCATCGCGCTGCGTGTGCATTTTGTGAGTGTGCCCGAATTGAAATCCCCTGGGCAAGTTCGTAATGTGACGGCCGCAGCCCGGGTGGAAGGCAGGTACGAATGCTCGAAGCCGCCCGGGCCGCGAGAAACTGCAAACCGGGGCGCGAAACCATTTAGCGTGGATTTGAGGCCGTTATGACATTCACTCTGTATTTTCTGACGTTTTGCGCTTCCCTGTCCGGTTCGGCGGCGCCTGCGAACGCTCCTGCGCCATCGGAGAGAAGCGAGTCCTCCCTGGAGTTGTGGTACCCGCAGCCCGCGGACGAATGGGTGGAGGCGCTGCCCGTGGGCAACGGCCGCCTGGGCGGCATGGTGTTTGGCGGGGTGCTCAACGAGCGAATCCAGCTCAACGAGGAGACCGTCTGGGCCGGTAGTTGTCAGACATACGCCGACAAACCGGACGGAGCCCGCACGATCGAGGAGGCGCGCAGGCTGTTTTTTGCGGGGCGGTACGCTGAGGGCGAGGAACTCATCCAGCGCGAGATCATGAACAAGCACATCACGCCGCGCAGCTACCAGACGCTGGGTGACTTACGGCTTGTCATGAAAGACCCGGGGCACACAGCCTCGGATTACCGCCGAAGCCTGGATCTTGATACGGCAACTGCGACGACTCAGTTCACAATGGACGGCGTCACGTACACGCGCGAAGTCTTTGCGTCGGTGGCGGACGACGTCCTCGTTGTGCGGATTACGGCGTCCCAGCCCGGCGCGCTCGACCTGGAAATTGCGCTGGATCGCCCGGCGGATTCCGTGACCAGCGTGCTGGACGGCCAGCACCTGGCGATGTCCGGCCAGGCCTCGCAGAACGGAGAACAGAAAGGCGTGCGCTTTGTGGCGCTGCTCCGTGCATTGCCTGAAGGAGGAACCCTGGGGGCGGCGGACGGGCGTCTGAAGCTCGAGAAAGCGGACGCGCTCACCCTGCTCCTCTCAGCCGCCACCGATTACAACCGCATGAAGCCGGACGCGCCCCTGGAACACGACCTGGCGGCAACTTGCCTGGACATTCTGGCGCGCGCCGCTGCAAAACCGTATGACGAGTTGCGGCATGCGGCGCTTGCCGAACACCAGCGGCTGTTTCGTCGTGTGGTCCTTGATCTCGGCGCCTCGACGGCCCAGGATCTGCCCACCAATCAGCGGCTCGAGCGCGTCAGACATGGCGAAGCGGATCCCGGCCTGGAAGCGCTCTATTTCCAATTTGGCCGCTACCTGCTGATTTCGTCTTCGCGTCCGGGCAATCTGCCCGCGAATCTGCAGGGGATCTGGAATGAGCATCTGGAGGCGCCCTGGGACAGCGATTACCACATCAACATCAACCTTCAGATGAACTACTGGCCGGCCGAAGTGACGAATCTCGGCGAATGTCATGGCCCGTTCTTCGATTTCATCGAGGGTGTTGTCCGGCGTGGGCGCGATACGGCCCGCGTCACGTACGGCTGTGGAGGGTTCACGGCCCACCATACGACCGACGCCTGGCAGTCGACCGCGCCTCACGGCCTGGTGGTGTGGGGCATGTGGCCGATGGCGGGCGGCTGGTGCGCTCAGCATTTCTTCGAACATTTCCGGTACACGGGGGATCGGAGGTTCCTGTCGGAGCGCGCCTATCCCATATTGAAGGAGGCCGCGCTGTTCTATCTCGACTGGCTGACAGAAGATCCTGCCAGTGGAGAGCTGGTCTCGGGACCCGGCGTATCGCCTGAAAACACCTTCATTACCCCTGAGGGCCAGCGCGCCAGCCTGTCCATGGGATGCGCCATGGACCAGGAGATCATCTGGGATACCTTCACCAACTGCCTGGAAGCCGCGAGAATCCTGGGCATTGATGATGATTTCACGAAACGCGTGGCCGCCGCCCTCCAACGGCTCGCTTTGCCGGAGATTGGAGCGGACGGGCGCTTGAAAGAGTGGCGGCACAGCTTCGAGGAGGCGGAACCGGGCCACCGCCACATGTCGCATCTTTTCGGGCTGCACCCCGGCCGGCAATTCACCCTGACCGGCACGCCCGAATTCGCCGCCGCCGCACGGGCATCGCTGGATTACCGCCTGGCTCATGGTGGAGGGCATACGGGATGGAGCCGGGCGTGGCTCATCAATTTCTTTGCGCGGCTTCACGACGGCGAGGCGGCTTACGAAAATCTGCGCTTGCTTCTGAGCAAATCGACGCTGAATAACCTGTTCGACAACCACCCGCCGTTCCAGATCGACGGCAATTTCGGCGGCACGGCCGGTATCGCGGAGATGCTTATTCAGAGCCACACGGATGAGATTGTGTTGCTGCCCGCCCTCCCAACAGCCTGGAAAGACGGAGCCGTATCGGGTCTGGTCGCGCGTGGGGGATTCGAAATCGGCATGAAGTGGCGTGATGGCCGGCTCGAGAGCGCCGCTGTGCACTCGCGACTGGGCAATCCCGGGACCCTTCGGTACGGACCGTATACGGCCGCGCTGGCAGGCGAAAAAGGCGAACGTGCCTTGTTCGACGGGACACTCCAGCCGGCTGCTGTCCGAGCGCGTTGAATCCTCCCGGAGCCTGCCGTACCATTTCCCGTTGAAGGCCAATGAGCAGAAAAGTGGCGCGCAAACGCGCAAGGATCGGGCCATGGCAGCGACTTCACGGGAACGGGTTTATCAGGCCCTGCAGTTCGAGGATCCGGATCGTGCGCCACGCCACCTGTGGACCCTGCCTTGGGCAGAGCTGCATTTCCCCGGGGAATTGAGCCAGCTCCGGGAGGACTATCCCGACGATCTGGTCAGTGCCCCCGGGTTTTGCCAGGAGACCGCCAGAACTGACGGAGACGAGTATGCGGTTGGACGCTATACGGATGCGTGGGGTTGTGTCTTCGACAATCTGCAGCCCGGCGTCATCGGTGAAGTAAAACAACCTCTCATCAGGGACTGGATTGCCGATGCAGCGAAGGTGCACATCCCGCGCGAATGGCTGACCATCGACATCGACCGCGTGAACGAGTTCTGCGAAGCAACGCAACAGTTCGTAACCGGCGGCTGCTGTCCGCGGCCGTTCGAACGGCTGCAATTCCTGCGCGGGACCGCCAGCCTATATACGGACCTCTTGGAACCTCCGCCGGGGATGGCCGGGTTCGTGCGTGAAATGCACGCGTTCTATTGCCAATGGATGGAAGTCTGGGCGGCCACCGATGTCGATGCGCTGAATGTCATGGATGACTGGGGGGCGCAGCGCGCACTCCTAATCGATCCCGTGATCTGGCGCGACGTGTTCAAACCCCTCTATCGCGACTACGTCCATATCGCCCACGGAGCGGGAAAGAAGGTCTTCCTGCACAGTGACGGGCACATCCTCGCCATCTACCCGGACCTCGTGGAGCTTGGATTTGACGCCGTCAACTCGCAGCTCTTCTGCATGGGAGTGGAGAATCTGGCTCCGTACGCCGGCAAAACCACATTCTGGGGGGAGATCGATCGCCAGCATCTTCTGCCCGAGGCAACCCCGGATGAAATCGACCGCGCCGTCAGCCTGGTTCACAAAACCCTCTGGGAAAAGGGTGGGTGTATCGCACAGTGCGAGTTCGGCCCCGGCGCAAAACCGGAAAACGTGCGACAGGTTTTCGCTTCGTGGGACCGCCTCACCCTTGGCGGATGAACACTTCGCAAAACTTGCGGCGGGGGAGGGGCTTGGTTTACGGATTTCCCGTTGTGCATCCCAGCATCCGCGGAGCCCTGCGGCCGGCCGCCTCTTGGAGAGACAGGCGGCTCAGGCGCGGAGCCGTTTCACCGCGAGAACAGCCAGATATGCGGCTGCGCCGGTCACAATGATCATGGGTCCGCTCGGGAGATCATAGGGATAGCTTAAGGCGATACCCGCGGTCGAGAACACCATACACAAGATGACCGCCATGATCATGATCCGCGCCATGCGCCGCGAAAACTGCCCCGCCACCGCAGCGGGCAGGGTCAGCAGGGCGATCACGAGGACAATGCCCACGAGATAAACCAGGAGGACGATTGTCACGGCGATCAGGCACAGGAGTAGGAGGTAATAGTAATCGACGGCCAGACCCCGCGTACGCGCAAATTCCTCGTCGAAACAAACCGCCAGCAGTTTGTTGTAGAAAAACACCGCGACGGCCGTCACCAGGATGTCCAGGCCCGCGACCATCCATACGTCTCGCTTCGTGATCAGGAGGATGTCGCCGAAAAGGTAGCTCATGGTGTCTTTGTTGTAGCCGGGGGTTTTGGCGAGCAACAAGAGCCCCAGGGCCATGCCCACAGCCCAAACGGCGCCAATGACGGTGTCCTCGCGCTCTTTGGCGCGCAGGCTGACGAGCCCGATGATGAGCGCCGAGAATAAGGCCGCCGGCAGGGCGCCGTGGACAGGCTCTAGCCAGGTCAATCCGGTGTGGGCGCGCAGGTACAGCACGGCCCCGATGCCCCCCAGCACGGAATGCGCGATCGCCGCAGCGATAAACGTGACCCGGCGGGTGACCACAAAAGAGCCCACAATGCCAAACGCTACGCTCGACAGCAGGCCCACCAGCACGGCATGGCGCAAGACCGGAATGTCTGGATGCAGCAACGCTTTCAGAAACTCATGCATGGGCGTGGTCCGTTTCAGCGTCGCGCTGGTCATGCCGGATCAGCCGGGCATCTTCACCGTACAATTCGCGCAGGCGCGCCGTGGTCAGTTCGCTCGTGGGATGAATGTGCGCGCGCTGATTAACGCAGATCACCCGCGAGACCAGGTCGTAAATGAAGGTTGGGTCGTGCGAAACCATGACGATGGTCCTGCGCTTCGCGACCTCTCGAAGGGTCTGCATCAGGCGTTTCGCTGCAGCAAGATCCACGCTGGCCGTGGGCTCGTCCAGAAGCAGCAGGTCGGGAGAGGAAATCAGGGCGCGGGCAATAAGCACGCGCTGGCGCTGGCCTCCAGACAGGTCTGAAAATGGGCGGTGCCACAACTCTTCAATGCCCATTTCGTCGAGCACGCGCCGGGCCGCATCTTTTTCCTCGAGAGTATAGCGGCCGCCCCAGTGGCGTTCCGCCAGGCCCATCAGCGTCACGTCCATCACCGACACGGGGAACAGGGGGTCGTACTGGGCGAATTGTGGCGTGTATCCGACGCGCCCGCGGACGGTCGCGGGCGCTTGACCAAAAACCCGCACCTGGCCTTCGTCTGGAGTCAGGAGTCCGAGGATGAGTTTGAGCAACGTCGACTTGCCGCCGCCGTTCGGGCCAATCACACTCGAAAACATTCCGGATGGAATATCGAGATTGACATCCCGCAGCACAGGCTGGGCGTTGTACGCAAACGATACGTTATGGAGGCATACCGCCGGCGGGCTGGCCTCACGGCTGGCTGCGTCCTCCGCGGAGGTAAGTATCGTCATGGCATGCGCTCCGCCTGCAAGGCGTGGGCGAACGCGTCGCCGATCGCGCGCAGGTTATCGAGCACGTCTGCCCGCAGTGGATCGAGCGGGACGACAGTGCCCTGAATTGCTTCGGCTACCGATTTGGCGCTGCGCTGGTCGAATTGCGGCTGCACGAAGATGGTATGCACGCCGTCTGCCTGAGCCTGCTCAATGAGTTCCTGAAGCTGCCGGGGCGTTGGCTTTTTACCGTCCACTTCCACGGATTTCTGGCGCAGCCCGTATGCCTCCGCAAAATAACCGAGCGCCGGGTGGTAGATGTAGAACGTGCGTCCCCTGAAGGGTGCGAGCTGTTCTCTCAAATGATGATCCAAGGCGTCCAGAACACCCTCGATCGCCGTGAGATTCCTGGCGTAATCGTCTGCGTGCGCGGGATCGATCCGCTGGAAAGTCTCGGCGATCGTGGCCGCCATGGCTTTCAGTATGACGGGCGACATCCACACGTGCGGATCCATATCGTCGGCATGGGCGTGCCCGGCCGCGCCCTCCTCGTGGTCCTGCGGGCTGTCCTCAATACGCGCCAAGTCCTCGGCAATATCTTGGATCACCAGCGACGGAAAGTTGGCTTCGATCCGTTTGGCCAGCTCCAGCTCAAACGGAAACCCGCCCACATGGAAATAGGCCGATGCGCTTCCAAGCGCCATCACCTGCTTCGGCGTGGTGCTGAAGGTATGCGGACCCTCTCCAGGGGCGAGAAGAGTCGTGACGTGCACGTGATCGCCACCGATCGCCTCCGCGAGCGCGGCCAGCGGTGGGATGCTGACAAATACCTCAAGCGGCCCGCCACCTGGACCACCGTGCCTGGCCGGCTCAGGCGCAGGGCTGCATCCGCAGACGAATGTCACCGCTGCGAACAACACGAGCGGCGTTCCACTGGGCATTAATCGTTTAGCGTTCATGACGCCCCGTGGCGTCCGGCGCCTCCCCGGCCATGCACACAATGCGAAGCGCATGGCAGTCCTCACACTGTTCCACGTTGTGCGTTGTCGCAAAATGGTCCCAGTGTTTCCGTTGTTCCGGCGAAAGAGTGCCCGCACCCAGGCAAAGCGGGCACACGTTCTCAAGCGCCGCCAGGATCGCCCGGCGGATGAATTCCGAACGGTTTCCGATGCCCTGCATCGCCTGCGACAGGCCCTCATCGACCTTGAAGGTGATGATCTCCTGCTTCTTTGCTGAAGACATGCGTGCTCTCCGCGTTGTTTTCCCGAACTATAATACTTTTTATTACCAAACGCAACGCCGGGTTCATCTATTCCAGATTGCACCCGAAATCCAGCGCCCACCTCCGCATTTTTGAAAATTATTCGCTAATTTGCGTTCACGGCGCTTTTTGCTGTTTAATCAAACCAAACACGAGCAAACTCAGCTGAAGAAAGCAAAAGTGCGCCGGGCGAAGCTGAAATATCGTGCTCCCTGCGCACAAACCCCGGGAGAACGCACCATGACTTCTTTTCGAATGATTTCAGTTGCCTTGCTGGGAGTTGCCTTGTCCTTTTCGATCCTGGCTGCAGAGCCTGAGCCGGCTGTAGAGCATGTGGTCGTCATTGGCGTGGACGGCATGACGGCCAAATCGCTCGAGGTTGCAAATACCCCCAACATGCACGCGCTGATGGCATTGGGCTCATACACGCGCGCGGCGCACTCGGTCAAACCGACCGTGAGCGGCCCGAACTGGGGGTCCATGCTCATGGGTAGCAAACCCGAAACCCACGGCATCGTGAATAACAGCTGGACGCTCGACGCGGATGACCCGTTTCCAACGGTCTTTACTGCGTTGCGCGCGGCAGACCCCAACGCGGTCCTCGTCGCGGCCTACGAATGGGACACGTTTGGCAAGCTGTTTGTCGATGAAGTCGTGACCCAGCGTATCGGCGTGGATAAGGAGGCTATTGAGAACGATACCTCAGAAAACGCGGCCTCCCGCTACATTGCCACGCAGGCGGCCCAGTGCATCAAAGAGAAAAAGCCCAAGCTGACGTTTATCCATCTGGACATGGTCGACCATGCGGGCCATTCCTACGTCTACGATTCGGAAAAGTATAACGTGGCGGTTGGCGAAGCGGACGAGCTTGTGGGCATCGTTGTAAAAGGCGTCGACGACGCGGGCATCCGGAAGAACACGGCCATCTTCGTCGTCTCCGACCACGGCGGAATCGACAAAGGTCACGGCGGCGATACCCCCGAAGAAACCATCGTGCCGTGGATCGTGGCCGGCGCGGGTATAGTCAAGGGCGCTGCCATCCCCGACGGCATCAGTGTCGCCCAGACCGGGCCTACCATCGCAGCCCTGTTGGGCGCCGAACTGCCCGCCCGCTGGACCATGAAGCCCGTGAGCCAGGTTTTGAAAAAGTAAGACAGCTCCGGGCCACCGCCCGTATGACATTGCCCGCGGGAAATTTCCTCCGGGCATTACCACAGCACCCTACGCCCGGGACGGCTCCGCACGGAGCCTCCCGGGTCGCAAATAAATGCCCGCAGACCATTCCAGCCCTTGATGGCGCGCAGCCAGTCCACCACGCGGAGCCCTCTGTTCTGCCACCCAGCCAGCCACTTGCCCCCCAGCCATTACCGCACTGAAACTCGCCAGAGCCGCTCGGCGCCCCTGGCCCGGCTGCGCGTTCTGCCTGGCGTTTGCATACCTGTGGAGATCGGCGCGCTGGCCGATGGAGACGGGGGAGAGGTCATTTCAGGGGGGAAAATGGTCGGGGCGGCGGGATTCGAACCCGCGACCTCCTGCTCCCAAAGCAGGCGCGCTAAACCGGGCTGCGCTACGCCCCGACTGGATTGAGGTGGCCGGTAGCATAACATACGGGGCAGTCGTGAAGCACGCGTTTTGAACCGGGCGTTTTGAACCGGGCGGGTTGCGTTCCTGCGGGTGGATCGGCCAAAATGTGTCGTCCGGTTGGTTTTTTGTTTTCATGGTTCGCCCTGCAGGACGGCGCGGGATCTTGTGGATGCAGTCCCGTGCCAGCCTGGCTGAAGGAGACGGGTGCATGAGGAAGGTGTTGACGTTTATCGGGGTGGTGGTGGTGGTCGGCGGCGTGGCCTCGTTTAATCACTGGTACCGGTTGAGCAATGTCATCAATCTCCACACCGAGATGGCGAAAAACGTTCGGCAATCACTGGTCGACCGGGGTATGCGCCCGATCAGCTGGGAATTGCTGAAGAAGACCCAGGGCGAATTTGAGTCGATCCCCGTGTATCCGCCCGAATTAAAGGAACTGGACGGGAAGCAGGTTACGGTCGTGGGATACGGCATGCCGCTGGGCGGCGATCTGCCGTCGCATGACGATGATCACGGCCACGCCCACGCGTCGATGCTGCCGCGCATTCTGCCGCTCCTCGAGCTTTTCAAAGGGCATGTCCACACGCAGAAATACAATGGCGTGCCGGAGGTGATGCTGACGCCTCTGCCGCTTGAATGCTATTGGAAACGCTTGCCCCCGCTGAACCAGGCCCTCTATGTGCGACCGGCCGACCCCATCGAATTTGCGGACGGCGCGGTGCTCGGATTTCGAGGCACGCTGGAGCTGCGGGAAAAGGAAGGCCCGAAGTTCTTTTTCGTCCTCAAGAACGCCGAATTGCTGAAATAATGCCGCGCGGGGGAGGGGCGTTTCGCCCTCGGCAGTATGGATTGGATGCTCCGGCACCGAAGGATGGGGAGTCTCGTTGACCGCCAAGGCGCTCACTGATCCGAACCAGCCGTTTGAGCCCGGAACTTCGCCGCTGGAACAGTCGGTGGCCGCTTTGCCCGGCATTGGCGGGAAGCGCGCTGAACTGCTCGGTAATCTTGATATCGCGACAATCCGCGACCTGCTGTTTTATTTCCCCCGAAGCTATGAAGATCGACGCCAGCCTCGCCCGATCGCCCAAGTGAACGAAGGGGATACCGCCACGATCCGGGCGGTGGTTGTGCGCTCTACCACGCGTCGCCTGCGCCGGAAGCTTTCTGCTACCGAGGCTCTGCTGCGCGATGATTCCGGCGAAATGAAGGCCATCTGGTTCGGGTTGGGATTTCTTTCGCGCACCCTGGTCCCCGGTAAGGAAGGATTTTTTACGGGTACGGCGGGGAAGTGGAACGGCCTGTGCCTGCGAAATCCCGATTACGAGTTGCTGTCCCATGACGACGAAGACCGGCTTCACACCGGCCGGATCGTCCCCGTTTACCGCCTCACCGAAAAACTTTCTCAGCGGATGCTGCGCCGGTGGGTGCGCATCGCCCTCGACGAGGTCCGGGACCACGTCGAAGACCGCCTGCCTCCCGACATTGCCGGGCGCTGGCCTCATACCGACGTGCGCCGCGCCATTGAGGCGGTCCACTTTCCCGCCACCATGGAGGAGGCCCGGAAAGCACGCGAACGGTTCGCCTACGAAGAACTCCTGGGCATTCAACTCGGCATACTGCAGGGCCGGTCGCGCCGCGCACACGAGGAAGTCGGCTACCGCCACGTTACCAGCGGACCGCGCCTCAACGCGCTGCGGAGATCGCTCCCGTTTCCGTTGACGCAGGGCCAGGAACGTGCCGTCGAGGATATTTTGGCCGATATGGCCTCGGCCCGCCCGATGGTGCGGCTGCTTCAGGGCGACGTGGGCTGCGGAAAGACCGTCGTCGCGCTGCATGCGATCGCGGCGGCTGTGGACGGCGGTTTCCAGGCGGCCTTGATGGCCCCGACCGAGATCCTGGCCGAACAGCATGCCTTGAGCCTGCGCGAATCGCTGGAGCCGCTGGGCATGACGGTCGACGTCCTGACTGGCTCAACGGGCAACGCGCGTGCCGTGCGCCAGCTCACAACCGGCGGCAACGTCGACGTTCTTGTGGGCACCCAGGCGCTGATCCAGGAAAAAACCGGATTTCGCAACCTGGGGCTGGTCATTATCGACGAACAGCACCGCTTTGGCGTGGTCCAGCGCGATGCGCTCGTGCAGAAGGGCGTGCGCCCCGATATCCTCCACATGACCGCCACGCCCATTCCCCGCACCCTGGCCATTACGGTCTATGGCGGCATGGACATCAGCGTGATCGACGAATTGCCGCCGGGGCGCCAGCCGGTCAAGACGCGCCGCGTCACCCCGGCCAAAGTGAATGATCTGTATGCCTACATCGTCGAACAGGCCCGGAAAGGGTTCCAGACCTATATCGTGTGCCCGCTGGTCGAAGAGTCCGACAAACGTGACCTCACCTCTGTAATCCACCATTTTGAAGAGCTTTCCGGCGGCCCTTTCCGCGAACTTCGCACCGGACTGCTCCATGGGCGGCAGACCTTCGCGGAAAAGGACGCGGTCATGCGGCGTTTCAAACGGGGCGAGCTCGACGTCCTGTTCACCACCACCGTGATCGAGGTCGGCATCGATTGTCCCAACGCCACCACCATCGTGATTGAAGACGCGCCCCAGTTTGGGCTCACCCAGCTCCATCAGCTTCGGGGCCGGGTCGGACGAGGCGCCGAGCTGTCCCATTGCTTTCTCCTGGGGAAACACGCCACGCCCGACGGCAAAAAACGCGTAGAGGTGATGTGCACCACCGGCAGCGGGTTTGAGATCGCCGAGGCCGACCTCGAACTCCGCGGCCCCGGTGAATTCCGCGGCGTGCGCCAGTCCGGCCTGAGCGATCTCCGCATTGCCGACCTGATCCGCGATGTGCGTCTGCTCGAGCGGGCCCGCCGCGAAGCCGAGACCATTCTGCAGCACGATCCCGGTCTCTCCGCGCCCAGGTATCAGGCGCTGGCCCGGCTTGCGCAGCGGTATGGAGGGCTGATCCTGTGAAGCGAGACCCGTGCCGCGGACCGGCGCAAAGTTCTGGGCGCGATGGGCAAGATGGACGCCCCGGCCCGTGACGATTCCGCAGGAGCCGAGGCCGCGGGGAAGGCCCATGAACCCGGCACTCTTGTTCGGCTTCTTCGCAATCGTTCAGGCCGGCACGGCCACACCGTCCATAGGGTCCACACATCCACAACCGATGCCCACACAGTCATCCGCCGAACAGGGTCAGGCATGACCCATTGTACTCTTTCGGGCCCTCTGCTATAGTAGGTCAGCGGGAAGGGGGGGCTTGCCATGCAACGGCCAACGGCTGTGACGGTATTCGGGATTTTGAACATCGTTTTCGGGGTAATGGCGGTCACGCTTACGCCGATTGTGCTCATCACAATCAAGCTTTGGCCCTATCTATTTGAAAGTCTGCGTGAAGGGTCGCACATGGAAAACCCGCTCCAGGCGACGATGCAGTCTCCCAGTTTTATGGCCTACGCCAGCGTGAGTGTGGCGGTAAGCGTGGCGGTGGGGGCTCTCCAGATTGCCGCGGGCATCGGCTTGCTGAACTTGCGGCCGTGGGCGCGTCATGTGTCGATCGGATATGCGGTGTACTGCTGGGTGGCTGCCGCTGCCGGGGCGGTTATCAACTATTTTCTGATCTATGTCCCGATGCTGGAGACCCCTTCTTCCTCGGGGGAATCCGCAAGCATCGCATTCGCATTGTCTATTGTATGCTCGGTCGTCGGCACGTTTACGTCGTTGATCTATCCGACGCTCCTGTTCATCTTCATGTTGCGGCCCGAGATCAAGGCGGCCTTTCAACCCGGCTGGGGCACACCGCCGCCCCTTGCGCCGGGTTCGGAGTCTTGACCCCGTCTCATTCCTCCAACAAAAAAGCCTCCTGCGGGCGGCGGTGGATTGCCGGGACATCCAGAGCATATGGGCAATCAGCAGTCGTTCAAAGCTTAGCAAAAGCTCTGACTGGCTATCCCCATTGCGGTTTTCCGCGTGGCTTGAGGCTGGCAGTGCTCCCGGGCGGAGCAACTCCCTCGCGTCCAGCTGCCCGGCAGGCTGTTCCGCGAACTCCCGAATGGAGACTGGGGAATCGTCCCGGATCGCGCAGCGTTATGGCGGGCTGATCCTGTGAAACGAGAGTCTGGGGGATTTCCTCCAGACTGCTACCCCAAAAAATACAGGCGGCAGCGCCATTTCTGGTGCTGCCGCCCGTAAGACGTTGTCAATATTTCAGTTGTGGCTGTTTTTACTCAGCCCGGCTGCGTTTGCGTGCGGCTTTGAAGGCCAACGCGGCGACGCCAAGCCCCACGAGGGTCATGGATGCGGGCTCAGGGACCACCGCTGATTCGAGGGTGAGGGAGGCGCTGTCCAGCGGCCCGTAATAACCGGTCAAATTCCTATAGGTTGGCGGCATATACCAAGGCGTCCCACCCCAGTTCGTGATCGGTGTGCCGCTGAAGCTCAGCTCGAAAGTAGCGTAAAACGGATCCCCGGGTCCTTCAAACAGGGCGGTGATTTGAGCGGTGAGTTCCGCATGCCCGGCGACTTCGAGTCCATTACTCCAATCGGGTTCGGGCAGATAATACTCGCTGTAATCCACGGTCAGATTGATATCGACGATGTTGCCAAAATAGGTCCACTGACCCTTCGGATCGCTGGGCGAATACCAGGGGTCGTCGGGCATGTTGGACAATTGCACCCAGCCCAGGGTAGACCACCATTGAATGTCCCACGTCGTATATTGGCCAGTATAATCATTGATGTCTATTAGCCATGAATCATAGGCATCGACATGGGTATTGTCGATTGAGGTTGGGGCCTCGACGGCCCACAGAGCTCCGACAAGCCGCTCCGTCATGAAATCGGCAGGACTGCCTGTGATGGGCACCCAATCCACAGGCTGAGAGATGACGTTGTCATAGGTGCCAAAGACGGGTGCAGCGTGCGCCGCGCCCATGGCAACCAGACCGAGAATCAATGCCATGCTTGTGCTTTTCATATCAATCAACTCCTCGTTGCTCTGGCCACGCGAGGGGAGCAGCGTATGCCACTAAATGCCTGTCCCTGGTGCCTCAGCGTGCTGTACTCCCCCTACAACTTCGAATTATGCACGCCGACCATTTGACTTAAGGTCAACGCAAAATTTATGCCATTTTTTGGAAATGCGGTATGTAGTGGCAGCAGAAGCAATTGTGTGAGTCACGTCAAAATGACTGAATTAGCCATCTGGTCTCCTGTTATGCAAATTTGAATACTCTATCTCCAACAATAGACTCATTTTTGTATAGGTAAACTAGGATATAGCAGCACAATATACGTATTTTGCGTCAAAATCGCGGTTCATAGCCTTTCAGGCGCCTGCTTATCCTGCATGTCGGGTCGCGCCGGACACCGGCAAGCGAAATAGATGCAGATTGCGGCTCGACTTTGATGTCGTTCCAGCTTGGCCAGTCGCCTGAACATGAACCAAAAGCTTCTTCTGAAAGCACAGGCGGCAGCGCCATTTCTGGTGCTGCCGCCCGTAAGATTTTTAAGATGTGGCCGTTTTTACTCAGCCCGGCTGCGTTTGCGTGCGGCTTTGAAGGCCAATGCGGCGACGCCAAGCCCCATGAGGGTCATGGATGCGGGCTCAGGGACCACAGGCTGAGGGTCGTCTGGCTCAGGCTCCTCGGGTTCAGGCTCAAATACCGATTCAATCGTGAGGGTGGCGCTGTCAAGCCACCCATAATACCCGCCGAAGGTGTTGATTTGAGAACTGTACCAGGGAATCCTGTACCCTGGCGCTGTCCAGTACGGGAATGGAAAACCAGTGTAGCTCAGCTCGAAGGTGCCGTAAAACGCATCCCCGTCCACTTCAAACAGGGCAACGATCCGAGCTGCCAGCTCCACATAGCCGGCAACTTCCATACCATTGCTCCACTCGGGGGTGTAATAGTCACTGAAGTCTGCTGTCAGGCTGAAATCGACGATGCTGCCGGTATAGGCATCGTTGCCAATTGGGTCGCCCGGCGTATACCAGGGGTCAACCTGCCAATTGGAGAACTGAGCCCACGGCGCCCCCAAAGTATCATTGACAATCAACCACTGGACATAACCCTCGGGCTTATTGCAGAAGACCATGGCAGGCTTGAGATCTTCGTTGGTGACGATTTGCCATTCACTTCCTATCGGCCAATACAAGGGAAAATTATTTGGCCATGGCTCCTTGATCAATCCATCCGGCGCAGTGACTAAGTTGTCGTACGTGCCTGGGACAGGTATGGCGTGCGCCGCGCCCATGAAGATCAGACCGAGAATCCCTGCTGCGCAGATGCTTTTCATCGTCCCTACTCCTTGTTGTCGTGGTTCCGCGAAGGGACCAGTGTATGCCGCCAACTGTGTTCCTCACGCGCTTCAGCGCGCCCGCTTCCCCCTGTAATCTGGATTTGCGCGCACTGCTCTGGTTGATCAAATAGTGAGCATAGACTGTGCCTGATGTGTCGCAAAATTGTATGTAACTGAAACATAATAAATTATGCCATTGCCATTGTGGCTACTTAAGGAGTAAACAGGCCTGTTGTTGCGCAAATTTGAATAACCTATAGACACGGGTAAACCGTGTTCCGCACGGCGGTTAAGCATGGTGAGGCAGAGCGGGAGAGGATGCGGTTCATCAGGCGCCTGTCCTGTTCGACGCAGCGCGCTGGCCGCTCGTTCTGGATCAAAAAAAGCCCCCTGCGGACAGGGGGCTTTTTGTTTTTGCCGGCGACGGGCGGCGGCGGATTATCGGGACATCCAGAGCATATTGGCAATCAGCAGTTGTTCGAGGCTCATCAAAAGCTCGGACTGGCTATCCCCATTGCGGTTTTCCGCACGGCTTGAGGCCGGCACTGCCTTCGCACCGCGCGAGAACCTCGCCGTGGTGCGCTCGTTCCAGAACATGGGACTTTTCCTTTCACCCGGCGCCATGCCGGGCTGAGCCTTGAGCGCGCCCTTCAGGAACGTGCCCAATGCGGTGTTTGATTCAATTTGCCAACGTAAACCAAATGAAAGGGTTGCCTATTCCCGAAGTGTGCACGCGGCGGGGGCGCACATCAGCCCAGGAACCACAGATTCGTCTGATACCACCGGATTGTCTTCAGCAGGGAGTCCGAAAGTGGAGTGTGCGTGTGAAAGTCAAGGGATGAGGCCAGCGCCGTGTCCGGCCAGGCATCGAGCGGTTCACCCGACCGTTTCGGCAGCGCTCCCGGGCGGAGCAGCTCCGTTGCGTCCAGCTGCCTGGCAAGCTGCTCCGCGAGTTCCCGAATGGAGATGGGGGGGCAGGCCGGCGCATTGAGCAGCGACGGAAACGCTTCACCGGCGGCAAGGCGTGCGGCTGTTTCGAGGAGCAGCTCTGCCGCGTCTTCAACGTACAGAAAGGCCCGGCGTTGATTGCCTTCGGTCATGAGGATGGCCTCCCTGCGGAGGGCTTTTCCTATAAGTTCGGGAATGAACAGCGCCGGAGGCTGGCCCGGTCCAAACACGATGGGCAGCCGCAGGACACATGCGCGCAGCCCATGCCCTCGCGCTGCCGCGAGCACATGTTCCGTGGCGGCGAGTTTCCCTGCTCCGTAGGCGTTGACTGGCTCGCAATGGCGATCTTCGGTCCACGGCATGGGCGCCGTCCCGTATTCCATCTGTGAGCCGGGCATCACCAGGACCGGGCGCTCAGCAGCCGGCAGAGAGAGCAGGGCGCCGACCAGTGAGGCCGTCACATCGGCGTTTCCCGCGAAAACCCGGGCCCAATCTGACGCACCCGTGCTGCGCTCGATCGAGCCCGCGCAGTGCACGATCACAGCGGGCCGCACTTCTTTCAGGATGTCGACAATGGCCTGCTGTTCCATGAGGTCTGCGGCGTGGATTTCAACGGGCCGCATGCCCAGTGATTCCCGGACCTGCCGCGCCCGCGGGGATTCCTGAGCCAGGTCTATTCCCGCGGCCTGTGCGCCGAGGCGCTGTGCCGCCGCGGCTGTGTGAATGCCAATGAAGCCCTGAATGCCTGTAATCAGGACCCTGCGGCCGGTCAGAGAAAAAAGCGCTGTGCTCGACATGCCGCCTCCGGCCTATTTGGAATCAGCCCAGGGCAAACCCCTGGCCGCGGCGTCCTGCACAAAGCCCCGGATCTGATCGTGAGTCTTGTTGAGCAATTTCGCCGGATCAAACCCGGATTCATGCGCCAGCTTGTACCAGGATACCGTCTGCTCCACGGTCGCCCTGAAATCCCAGACCGGCTGCCAGCCGAGGAAATGCCAGGCTTTGTCGATGGCGAGTTTCAGAAAGCGTGCTTCATGCACCGCCTCGTGGTCGGGGGAGTGGGCCCAGGCGCCGCCGCCCCAGGCGGCCACGAGCGCGTCGCAAAGCTCCGCTACCGTGCGTTCCGATTCGCGGCCGGGGCCGAAATTCCACGAAGTGCAGTACTGCTGCGCCTTGTCGCCGGTCATGAGTGCCGCGCCGATCTGCAGGTAGCCGGATAATGGCTCGAGCACGTGCTGCCACGGGCGGACGGAGAGCGGGTTTCGCACGGGGATTGCCTGTTCTTTCATCAAGGCGTTCACGGCATCGACCATGATGCGGTCGGCCGACCAGTCGCCGCCGCCGATCACATTCCCGGCGCGGCAGCTCGCGATCCGGATGGCCGGAACGCCATCCGCCCCGTTGTGGAATGACCGGCGCCACGAGGCTACAAGCAGCTCGGCCATGCCTTTGCTGGCGCTGTACACGTCGTGGCCGCCCATGGGTTCGTCTTCGCGGTAGGCCGTGTACGTTTCCCGGTTCTCGTAGCACTTGTCCGAGGTGATGACGACGACGCCGCACGGGCGTTCGGGCCCATATCCCGCCCGGTCTATCGCGCAGAGTACATGAGCCGTGCCCATGACATTAGTTGCCAGGGTCTCGAGCGGGATTTCATAGGACAGGCGCACCAGTGGCTGGGCGGCCAGATGAAACACCAGGTCCGGGCGGATGGCTGCTATCCGTTCCGCCAGCGGCTCCGGTTCGCGAATGTCCAGAATGGTGTGATCCAAGCGGTCTTCAAGGCGCAGCAGAGTGAACAGCGCGGGGGTTGTGCTGGGTTCCAGGGCGATGCCGTAGACCTCCGCGCCCAGGAGTTCGAGCCAGGAGGCCAGCCAGGAGCCTTTGAACCCGGTATGCCCGGTGACCAGCACTTTTTTGCCCTGATAGAAATTGCCGAAAGGCATGGGTGGCTCTCCTTACCTGCAATGGGCTCGCTCCAGCGGCGCGGTCAGGCTTTCTTCAGCCACGGTGCGTCGCCGCGGCTCCACATCTCGTTCAGCAGCGTATATTCGCGGAACGTATCCATGGGCATCCAGAACCCGTCATGGTAATAGGTCATCATCTGGCCGTCGCGCGCGAGGCGTTGCAGCGGTTCCCGCTCGAAGGTGCAGGCCTCATCCTCGCTTACGTAGTCAAAAACCCCCGGCTCACAGACAAAAAATCCGCCGTTGATATAGCCTCCCGCGGCTTGCGGCTTCTCTTGAAACGAGGTGACCTGGTCTCCCTCAACCACCAGTTCGCCGAACCGGGCCGGCGGCCGCACCGACGTGATCGTGATGAGCTTGCCGTGCGACCGGTGAAAATCTACCAGTGCGGCCACGTTGATGTCGCCGACGCCGTCGCCGTAGGTCAACAGGAACGGATTGTCGCCCACATGCCTCTGAATCCGCTTGATACGGCATCCGGTCATCGCTTCGAGGCCTGTTTCCGCCAGCGTCACTTTCCAGGGGGGCAGGGCGGCTGCGTCGTTGTACGTGACCGCGCCGTTTTGCGCCATATCAATGGTGATGTCTGCCGTTCCCGCGCGAAAATTCAGAAAATACTCCTTGATTTTCCAGCCTTTGAATCCGAGGCACAAGATGAACTCCTGAAATCCGTAGAGGCTGTAGGTGTCCATGATATGCTTCACCACGGGATATTCGCCGATGGGAATCATCGGTTTCGGAATCTCACTCGACACATCGCGGATGCGTGTGCCTTTTCCGCCGCACAAGATCACGGTCTTCATGTGTAGCCCCCTGGCCAGAAACGGGCGCCGCCCGGCGCCCCGGTAAGTTGCGATCAACGGACGGCTTCCATACTATACGCCGGTCGGAACACGTTCAAGGAAGCCTCATCCGCCCGGCGGGGCGGTCACGATACGGACAGAGGTCATGGAGCATCCAACGATCAAAACGCTTTATCCGGTTTTCTGCCGCAATGCGGGCGCGACGCATGCCTGTTACTCGCTGCTGAAAACCATGCGCAACGACTCTCTGCCCGTCGAATACTGGTCTTCCCAGTTCGCGCCGCAGCTCACGGACGACTTTCTCCGCCCCGGGATTCCGCGCACGGTGTATCGCGGCCTCTGCTCCCTCCGCCTGTATGAGCAACCGGCCGTGGCTTCGTGGAGTGCGCGGCGCCTCGAGCGGCGCTACCTTCGCAGCCTGCACGACCGGGATATCGCCTATCTCTGGCCGTCGGTATCGCTCGACCTCTACCGGGCGATCAAAAAACGAGGAAACACGATCGTCGCCGAGCGGATCAACTGCCACCGGAAGACCTCCATGCGGGTTTTGCGCGAGGCCTATGAAAGACTGGGCTGGCCTCCTGAACACGGTATTCCTGCACAGGATCTCGAAGCCGAAAACGAAAAGATGGCGTTGTCCGATTACATCTTCGCGCCCAGCAGCAATGTGGCCGAATCCCTGCTGGATGCGGGCATCCCGGAACGGAAATTGCTCCGTTCCAGCTACGGCTGGGAGCCCCGCCGGTTCCGCTTCGAAGACCGGGTCCCCTCCGTGCCCGATTGCCCGACCTTTCTCTTCGTAGGCCGGGGTTGCGTCCGAAAAGGAGTGCCCTGGCTGCTGGAAATGTGGGACCGGGCCGGCATCCGTGGGCGTCTGCTCCTTTTTCTATTGGGAACCATGGAAAAAACCGTGCTTCAGCACTATGGCCACTACTTCGAACGGGAGGACATCGTGCTCCCGGCCGACACCAGCAACATCAACGAAGCCTACCGCCATGCCGACGTCTTCATTTTTCCGACCCATGAGGAAGGCAGCCCGCTGGTCAGTTACGAAGCCCTGGGCTGGGGGTTGCCGTGCCTGGTGAGCCCCATGGGTGGCGGCGAAATCATCCGGGACGGCGTGGAAGGCTTCGTGATGGACCCTTATGACATTGAGCGCTGGGCGGAACGCATCCGGCAACTGGCCCAAGACCAGGCGCTGCGCGAAACCATGGCCCGGGCCGCGCGCGAGCGTGCTGCGTCGTTCACCTGGGACCGCGTGGGCATCCATCGCCGGGAACTCTTAAGCTCCGCACTTGTAAGTTAATGATTTCACGCTAGTTATGCCCGTTGATCGACTGCCCGGGCACAGCCTTCCCCGAGCTCGACGCTCTGCTTCAGTTGACAGTAGGCATAATCGCCCCTACAATAAGAGCGTCAAATTGAGATGTCCGGCCAGGACATCAGGAGCGGTGAATGAAAGAATCCCTAATCGAATTGGTGGATGTCATCCTGAAACGTATCCAGGAACAACCCGAACGGGCAAAATCAGAATCAGGACTTCGTAAGTGGCTTGCCGGACAAGGATATAAGAAGCGCGACATCGATGCGGCCATGAAACTCGTGGGGGCGCGGATCATCCCGCGCAGCCTCGTGTGCCAATCGCAGGCGGTGCCGGTGCGCACGCTGTCCGAGGCCGAGTTCCATAAAATGGCCTCCGAAGCGCGCGATGCCCTCAGCCGCCTCGAATACTATGGGCTGATTTCTCCGCAGGAACGCGAGACCATCCTCGAAAATGTGGTGCAATTTGATGGCCGCGTCGGCCTGGACGAGCTGGACTACCTGCTCTCCTGGATCGTGTGCGGCAATCGCGATTTCGAATCCCAACAGACGATTTACAGTGTCATGGAAGGGCAGGCGGACTCCTTCCATTGACCGGTGGGCGATAGGCTTTGCTTGACGCCCTTCCCAGCGTCGGGAAGTGGCGTTGTTCTTTGATCGGGAGTCATGCATGGCAAAGTATCTGGTTGTAGTCGAATCTCCTGCGAAAGCCAGGACCATCAATAAGTTTCTGGGGCCCAACTATGTGGTGAAAGCCAGCTATGGCCACGTTCGCGATCTGCCCAAAAACAACCTGGGCGTGGATATCGAGAAGGACTTTGAGCCCAAATACGTTGCGCTGAAAGATTCGCGCAAAGCGGTCAAAGAACTGAAGGAAGCCGCGAAAAAAGTTGACCGCATCCTGCTGGCCACCGACCCCGACCGGGAAGGGGAGGCCATCGGCTGGCATGTCGCTGAACTGCTGAAACAAACAGACAAACCCGCGGACCGGGTCGTGTTCAATGAAATCACCAAACGTTGTGTCCGCGAAGCAACCCGTAATCCGCGGCCGATTGACGAAAACCTGGTCGATGCGCAGCAGGCACGCCGCATTCTCGATCGTCTGGTAGGCTACAAAATCAGCCCGCTGCTTCAATTCGGTATGCAGCGCGGCCTGAGTGCGGGGCGCGTGCAATCCGTAGCCGTGCGCATCGTTTGCGAACGCGAGGAGGCGATCCGCAATTTTGTTCCGCGCGAGTATTGGACCCTGGATGCGGCATTTTTGACGCCTCGCGGGGAAGGGCTGACGGCCCGGCTGAACCGCATCCGCGGCGAAAAAGCCGAGCTCGAGAACAAGGCGGCAGTGCAGGCCGTGCTGAGCGCGCTCGAGGGCGCGGAGTATCACGTGGCGAGCGTCGAGCGAAAGCAAGTCAAACGCCGGCCGTATCCGCCCTTTATCACCAGTTCACTTCAGCAGGAGGCGTCGCGCAAACTTGGATTTTCCCCGCGCCGCACCATGCAGCTGGCCCAGCAACTCTATGAAGGTCTTGCCATCGGCGAGGAAGGACGCGTGGGTTTGATCACCTACATGCGAACCGATTCGACCCGGCTGGCGATGGAGGCGCTCGACGACGTCCGGCAGTATATCCGGGAAAATTTCGAGGCCGCCATGCTGCCCGGCAAGCCCAACTTTTACAGCAACAAAAAGAGCGCGCAGGACGCGCATGAAGCCATTCGGCCGACGTTTACGGGTCACACCCCGGAGGCCATGGCCCGTTTCCTGGAACCCGACCAGCTCAAGCTGTACACCCTAATCTGGAAACGCTTTGTGGCCTGCCAGATGACGCCGGCCGTGTTCGATCAGACCGCGATCGATATCGAAGCGCGAAGCCATCTGTTCCGGGCTACGGGGTCCGTGCTGAAATTCAAAGGGTTCCTTGCGATGTACGAGGAAAGTCAGGAAGACCCGTGCGACGAGGGGCTTTCCGGAGGCCTCCTGCCAGAAGTGCATGAGGGCGAGAACACCCGTCTGCAGGAATTCAAGCCGGAACAGCATTTCACCCAGCCGCCCCCGCGTTTTACGGAGGCGACGCTCATCCGGACGCTCGAAGAGAACGGGATTGGGCGCCCCAGCACATACGCGCAGATCATGAACACCATTATGGAACGCGGCTATGTGGTGCGGGAGAAGAAGCGCCTCGCGCCCACACCGCTCGGGGAAGACGTCAACCGGATGCTCGTGGCCAATTTCCCGGACATTCTTGACATTCATTTCACGGCTGAACTCGAGAACGAGCTGGACGAAGTGGAAGAAGGGCAGCGTGAGTGGCACGACCTGCTGCGGAGCTTTTACACACAGTTTGAGAGAGATTTGCTGGCGGCGCAGCATAAAATTGTGCTCGAGACCGTTGGCGAGGGAACGAAGTGCCCCGAATGCGGCGGCGAACTCGAATTTCAGACCGGGCGTTTCGGCCCGTACCTTCGCTGCTCCAGGCATCCGGAGTGCGAAGGGCGCGTCAGCGTGACGCGCAAAAAAGTCGAAGAGCTTTCGGATGTCCTCTGTCCCGAATGCGGCGCCCCCATGGTGTACCGCAGAAGCCGTTTCGGGAAATTCCTCGGTTGCTCGCGTTATCCCGAATGCACACATACCCTGAAAAAAGACGGGAAGGAAAAGACGCCGGCGGAGCCCGTCGGACTGAAATGCCCTCAACCCGGCTGCGGAGGCGATCTCGTCTGGCGTTTGGGCCGCGGGAAACGTTTCGTCGGGTGTTCGCGCTACCCCAAGTGCCGGTACAATGCGTTCGGCGAGCAGGATCTGGGGACGCCCTGCCGCTCGTGCGGCCATCCCTGGACCCTGCTGTCGAAACGGGGCAAGCAGGCGACCCGAAAATGTGTGAACTGCGGTGACGAGCACAAAGAAACGGCCGCAGAAGCGCCTGTCGAGGAATCACACACGACAGAACAGTCCGAGGTCTGATTCGGGCTGCCGGAAGGACGGATGGGATGCCGGATCCGGAGGTTCAGCGGTTTTCAGAGTACCTCTCGGTCGAACGAGGGTTTTCAGACCATACCGCGCGTGCGTATCTCAACGATGTCGCACAGTTCTGTTGCTATCTTGAGCAGGGCCCTGCTGCCTTGGCTTCCGAGAAGATCGATGAACGCGCCCAACCGCGGTTCGAAATTCTGCGGCGCGCCAGCCGCAATGATATCCGCGCGTTTCTTGGCCATCTTCGCACCCTGGGCGCATCTCCACGCACCGCCGCACGGAAGCTGTCTTCCATACGGGCGCTGTACCGGTTTTTCGTTCGGGCCGGCGCCATGGAAGAAAATCCGGCTCAGGCGGTTCATTCGCCCAGGCTGCCACGCGACCTTCCCGTAGCGCTCAGCATCCCCGAAGTCACCGCCCTGATGGAAGCGCCCGATGCCGCAACCCCGCTGGGCAAACGCGATCGCGCCATTCTTGAAACCCTGTATTCCAGCGGCGTGCGCTGCGCGGAACTGGCGGGCCTGACTCTGGATTCCATCGACCTCATCGGCGGGACGATGGTCGTGCTGGGCAAACGAAAGAAAGAACGGATCGCTCATCTGGGGAATTGGGCACTCGATGCGCTGCAGGCGTATCTCACCGTCAGAGGAACCTTGGGGCATCCTGGCCACCGCCGTCTCTTCGTCAATGCACGCGGGGGCCCGCTCACGACGCGAAGCGTGCAGCGCGTAATGGAAAAATACGTGCGGGCCGTGCTGCCGGGCCGGCGCGATGTATCTCCGCACACCTTGCGCCACACCTTCGCGACACATATGCTGAACGGCGGCGCCGACCTCCGTGTAGTGCAGGAGATGCTGGGGCATGAGAGTCTTTCGACCACGCAGATCTACACTCATGTGAGCGTTGATCGCTTGAAAGCAGTCTACCGGCAGGCGCATCCTCACGCATGAAGGAAGCGTTTCCCTTAGAGGAGGTCGTAATGGATATGTTTCATGCCACCACGGTGTGCGCCGTTCGCAAAGGAGATGCTGTCGCGCTCGGCGCCGACGGGCAGGTGACCCTCGGCAATACAGTCATGAAATCAACCGCCACCAAGATCCGGCGCCTGGCCGACGGGCGCGTGCTGGCTGGTTTTGCGGGCTCGGTGTCCGATGCCATCTCGCTGTTCGAACGCTTCGAGGGAAAGCTGAGCCAATTCAACAGCAATCTGTCCCGTGCTGCCGTGGAACTGGGTAAGGAATGGCGCACCGACAAGTACCTCCGCAACCTGGACGCCCTTCTGGCCGTGTGTGACAAGGAGCAATCGCTGCTCATCGCCGGCAGCGGAGAAGTCATCGAACCCGACGACGGCATCCTTGCCATCGGTTCGGGAGGTCCCTTCGCACTGGCCGCCGCCCGTGCCCTCATGCTTCACACGGCATTGTCTGCCGAAGAAATCGTCCGGGAATCCCTGCTCATCGCAGCCGGCATCTGCATCTACACCAACGACCACATCCGCGTCGAGACGCTCTAATTCCAGGGCAGGCTGCGTACTCCTCAGTGCGCGGCGGTTCACGAACGAAGCGGCGTCTCCGTGATACGTCCGTTGTTCAGCTCAAGGGTCCGGGACCCCAGTTCAAGGAGGCGCTCGTCGTGTGAGGCGAGCACGATGGTCCGGCCTCGCCGATGCTCTTCGGCAAGGCATTCGGCGATGATGTTGCGGTTCGCGGCATCGAGGTTTCCGGTGGGTTCATCGGCGAGGATGATGTCCGGCTCGCAGATGAGGGTGCGCGCCATGGCGACGCGCTGTTGTTCACCCACGCTTAACTGCCCAGGACGATGGGATAAGCGGTCCAGTATGCCGAGCCGTTCGGCAAGGGCATGGATTTGGCCGCGAGGACGCGCGCGCCGCAGCGTGATGGGTACGCGGATGTTGTCGTAGGCGCTCAAATACGGCATCAGATGGAATTGCTGAAAGATGAACCCGATCTTGGAGCGCCGGAATCGGTTGCGGGCGGCGCCCAGACCGGCGTACAGATCGACACCATTACACCGGACAATGCCGCTGGAAGGCGTCAACATACCGCCCAGGATGAGCAGAAGCGTAGTCTTGCCGCTCCCGCTCGCGCCGTGAAGCACCAGAAATTCACAAGGCGCTATTCTCAGATTGAGCTCATCCAGGGCCCGAACGCGCTGTCCGGATTTGCCGTAAATCTTTGAGAGATGCTGGACGTCGTACATGAGCGTTATTCTTCCACCAGGGTTTTGCTGGGGTCAGTCCGTATCAGCTGGATCATGGGCAAGAGCATGGCCGCAAGCGCAACCGCGACGCTCAATAGAGTCACAGAGGGCAGGTCTCCCCACAGAATGCGCACCGAACGAGTCTGCGTGACAAGAAACGAGGCCGTCATGCGCACGGCGAGTTCCGATCCGATCAGGAAGCCGGTAACTGCCGCGGCAGCAGCCAGCATCGAAATTTTAACGAGATACAGGCCTGCAATGTAGGGCAGGCCGGCCCCCATAGCCACCAGGATGCCCACTTCGCGGCGCCGTTCGGTGACTTCCTGCATGCCCGCGATGGCGATGATGAGGACGGTGGCGCCCAGGACGATGCCCAGCACGTAATACAGGGTTTTGGACGTGGTCTCACGAGCCAGGTAGCGCCCTCGCGCGATGGGCATGATGGAAATATGCCTGAAGCCCGGCAGAGCTTTGGCAAGCATTTCTGCGTGAAGATCTTCGATTTCCTGCAACGGGCCGCCGTGGTGCAGGCACTGGAACGCCCAGATGGCATTAATCCGTCCTTCGAGGCCCAGGAGCGTCTGGCATTCATTCAAGGCGAGATAGATGCGGTAATCGCGTTCCGTTCCCTGCGGCTGCAGGATTTTTTCGACCCGAAAGGATTTGCCCAACAGTTCCAGCTCCGCGCCTTCCTGAAGTCCCAGCGATTTCGCAGCGGCGTGACCCAGCCGCACGGTCCCCGGCGGCACGGGTTGCATCATATTGCCCTTCTCACTGGTCTCGTCGGTTCGTTCGACGGGCTCGATTCCGGTGAGCAGCAGGTCAGCGCCGTTGAGTGCGCAGCGCTGTTGAAGCACGGACACGTAATACCGTGAAAACAGCTCGAGATGCTCCGCCAGCTTGTGCGTGGTTTCATCCTCGAACAGCGGTTGATGTTCGGTGCACAGGAAGGTGTCGAGCGGATTGGCCGTTTCAGGCAGAATGAACATGTTGTGCCCCATGTTCTTCATCACCAGCTGCATGGCGCGGTTTGTGAAGCGGTTGGTGTTGAGCAGATACACGTAGAGCGTCACGAGCACCGTCATGGCGAGAAAGAGCAGCAGGGTGAACACCCAACGGTATCGCGCCTGGCTGAAGATTATTTTAAAGAACACGGTATCTCATCCCCGGGCTTGCCCGGCCGCTGCCACTCGGCGAGGGGATACGCGGCGCGGCTTCGCGGGCGTTTATTGGAATTCGCGATCGTAGCGGCCCATGATCCGCGGCCCGTCAACCGTGATCATCCAGGGCGAGTCTCCCGGATATTTTGAGAACGTAACATGGCCGTCCATGTACAGCACATTGACACCAGACGGCACGTGGGTCGAGCCCATCACCTGCGGGGTGAGATGGTCCCACATGACCGGCACGACGCTCTGTGAATTTGCGGACGCCGCGGGATTATTGATGTCGGTGACCATGAAGCGTTCGACGCCTTCGCGCAGCCGGTAGAGCACGCTGCCGCCGCCGGCCTGGGTGCCGGGAAAGGTGGCCGCATAATCATAGTCCTCGTCGGATGCGGCGCCATTGGTGGCCACATTGGCAGCCCCCAGTTCGCCAAGCGGCGTATTGAGGTAGTCGGTACCTTCGTAGCGGCCGCCTACGCCGCTGCCGGGAATGCCTACCTTGTCGAATCCCATGAAGTTCAGAGCGTCCATGTAGAGCCAGCCGGTGTAATTGAAGGGGGATTTGACCAGCTCTTCCGGCTGAATGATGCCGTCCTTATTGCCGGAACCGCGGGCGCCCCTGTCGTAGCGCTCCATGGGAGAGCTGCTCGCCATGGAGGGGCACCAGACCACCGTAAGGTCAGTGATGTATTCGGGGTACATGGACGGGCCATTAAAGATCATCGTGTCAGAAAGCTCGCCCTTTATGTTGCGAATCATCCGCGGAGGCCATTTTTCCCCCTTGGACTCGTTCGCATACATTTTGAAGGCCAGCCCTATTTGTTTGAGGTTGTTCGCACACGCGGCGCGGCGGGCGGCTTCGCGGGCGCGCGCGAGGGCAGGCAGCAGAATTGCCGCGAGGATACCGATGATTGCGATAACCACGAGCAGTTCAATGAGTGTAAATCCTTTGTGTCTAGCGATACATCTCTCCATTGTCCGGAACCTCCGCGCGAAATCTATGTCGACGGGTCGGTGCGCCGTGGGTATCCCGCGCCATTGAACTCAAGAAACTTTCTGAATTATACGGACACGGAGGGAGAATGACAAATGAAAGTCACAATAAAATCAGAGTGACCTTCAGCGCGTCACTGTCGTGGCGCTGATGAACTCAGGGGTCGAAGAAGTCCCGCGGGACTGGCTACAGTTTGATGATAATGCCCTCATTGTAGAGCTTTCGGGCAGCCAGGTAGCAAAAGGCGTACATGCCGGCAAACCCGAGAAGGGCGGGCAGCACACCGCTGCTGTCGGGGATGTATGCCCCGTGAATCTCCATCAGTGAATACTGAAGCAGGTAGATGAACAGCGCGTTGTGGCCGAGTATGGTCAGTGTGGGAAATTGAAAGTCGCGAACCTGGCAGATGTAGTAAAAAAAGGCAAAGGTCAGGAAGCACAGCCCAGTCGATAGAAGCATGGCGGGGGCGATGCACCAGCGTTTTGAAAGCGGCCAGAATGCGCCGTAATGGCTGCCGTAGCCAGCCCAATCCTTCGGGATCAGATACCAGGCCACCCAGCCGGCCAGGACGAGTCCAATGCCTCCGAGGATGGACCAGAGCAGCGCTTTCTTTACGTCGCCTTCTGAGAGGAGGTCATAGGCGAGCGTGCCAAAGAGGAGTACAAAGGCCCAGCTCAATGGACCCAGCGGCCCGCCGTTCATGCTGCGCATCATAAAGGAAGGCCCGTAGCTGGTGCCCATGTAGAGCAGCATGAACAACGCGAGATAGGCGACAGCTGCGCCTATCCGGACACCGGCGTTCTTGTCGATAAACGGCAGGGAAATGAGCCCCGCCAGGGCGATGTGAGTCAGTGCGTCCCACCAGTCTATGCGGGCGTCCGGTCCGTAAAAGGCGATCGCCACGACGAAGAGGACGAGGTAGCGGCGGGCCGTTTGCCATCGCGCGGCCCAGGCACCGGCTTTCTGAATCCGGCGCAGGAGCGAAAGGCGGAATCCCATGCCGACGACGAAGACGAACAGCGGCGCGATGGTGTCGGCATAACTGAAACCGGTTTTATGATGCCGGAACGCCCAGGGCATGGAGTCAAAATGCCCGAGATAATTGACGAGGATCATGCCGAATATGGCATAACCCCGGAGCTGATCCAGCATGGGGAGCCGTTTGGCGGATGAGCGGGCGCCGGACGGATTCGGCGGCGTCTGCGGTGCTGTGGCGGGAACCGGCACAGTGTTTAACGGTGTGGCCGTGATGCGCTGGCCGCAGGAGGCGCATGCCGTTGCCGTGCCCATTGACGAGACGGGGATGCGTGTCTTATGGCCGCATGTGCAAAGTAGCATGAGGTATTCCATCAATTAACCTCCCGGAAAATGGTGTGTTGCTCCTTGACGGACTTGGATTCTGTCTATGTCTGCACAACTACATGTACAGAGTCAGCAGCTCCCCTGATAGTAAGAGCCATGTACTCCCCGCATTTACTTCGGCAGGGCCTGGCCTGGCTGGCCCTGTTTATATGCCTTGATCCTTCGCTCGATCTCCGGAATCACGCTTGCATTTTCGCCAGATCGGGCCAAACCCAGGGCCTTTTCCAGCAGAGGGATGGCCGTGTCGAAACTACCGGCCAGCGCGTAAGCCTCCGCCAGATTTACGGCGGCGTTCAGGTTATCCGAGTCAAGCTGCAGCGCCGCGGCGAGCTGCTCCGCAGCCTCTTCGGCCCGGCCCTGTGACAACAGCATCGCACCCAGGTTTACCCGGGTCGGGGCATAATCAGGCGCCAGTTCAACCGCTTTCCGAAGATGCGTGATGGCGTCCTCAGACTTGCCCAGCTGGGCCATGGCCAATCCGAGGTTTCGCCGCAATTCCACGTTATCGAACCCAAGGTTCAGGGCTTCGAGGAGGTGGCTGCAGGCTTCTTCGCGCTGCCCCTGCGCGAGCAGGAGGTTGCCCATGTGCCCATGGACTTCGGCATTCGCGGGCTCGAGTGCAAGCGCGCTCGCATAGTGTTCCGCTGCCTGTGAAAAACGGCCCTGCTGGGACAAAACCAGGCCCAGATTCATCTGGACGGGTACACTATCCGGATCTCTTGCGACGGCTGCCTCCAGATGGGACAGGGCTTCATCGAGTTGGCCCATGCGCGCCAGCGTGAGCCCGAGATTGGAGCGGAGTTCGCTGCTGTCCGGATCGACGCGCACGGCTTCCTTGCACAGTGCGAGCGCTTCGTCCGGTTCGCCTTTCTTTTCCAGAGCCACGGCGAGGTTGGCATAGGCGTTCGCAAAATAGGGATCCAGGCGGATGGTCTCACGATACTCCTGGATGGCCTCATCGAGCCGGCCGAGCGCGAGCATGGTGCCGGCGTAGTTGAAATGCGCTTCCGGCATCGAGGGATTGAGGCGCAAGGCTTCCATATAACTTTCGAGGGCCTCTTCGGGCCGGTCCGTCGCGTCCAGCACAAAGCCCAGGTTCAGGTGAGCATTGGCATTGTTTGGATTGAGTTCGAGGGCTCGGCGGTACTGGCGCTCGGCGCCCAGGTAGTCTTTGGCTTTTCGAAACTCGGTGCCGGCCCGTTCAAACGACACATCATCCACGAACTGTTCCCGCATGCTGCGGATGGCGCCGGGGCGCGTGTTCACAAATTCGGGGATATTGACCGCGCGATCCGGCTCCGAAAAATGTTCGAGGACCACGGGCGGGGTGGTCTCGCCATTTTCATCCACATGCGTGAGGAAGAGCTGGGTATACGGCCCATTGGTCTTGGACGTGAATGCCAGCCACTTGCCGTTGGGAGACCAGGTATGCCAGGAATTCATCCGATCGGTATTGCATCGGAGCCGGCGGGCCTCGCCGCCTTCCGCGGGGATGATGTACAGTTCGCTGTCGGGTTGAAGCAGCATGAAGCTTTCGGCCCGGCAGAAGATGATCCATTTCCCGTCAGGCGAGTATTTGGGGAAGAAATTGCTCATGCCGTTATTGGAGGCCCCTTCAAGCGGGACAGGTTCGCCTCCTTTTCCGCCGTTAAACGGCACGCGGTACAAGTCAAACTTGAATTGTTTGCCTTCCTCGAGGAACTCCTTGCATTCGTCGGCGGTGAGCAATACGCGCTCTGTGTCGCGAAGGCGCCGGAGCGGGTAGGCGGTGCTTCTTGCGAAGACGATATATTCGCCGTCAGGGCTCCACTCAGGATTGCTCTGAACGTATTGCGGATCATCGGCGCCCGGAAGCGCGGTATACTCCTGCGTCTCCCGATCGTATACGGCGAGGACTCCTTTGAGCGGGAAAAACAATTGCGAGAAATAGAGATCCGGACGGGGCACAAATACAGAGCGGTCTTTTACGGTGCTGATGGCGTAACGCCCGCACGGAGAGACCTGTGAGAGCAGGCCAAACGTCATTTCCCCGCTGTCGCGGTCGAAATCGCTCCAGGTGATGACATCTTCATCCGCGAACACCACATCCTGAGAGAGGGTCACGAGAGCGTAGGACCCCTTGTCGTTTGCGTAGTCGACATCCATACCGAGCGTGGTACCGTCGGCGGAAAATGAATGGCAATTGCCGCACACGGGCAGATTGGTCAAGAGGATGGGCGGCCGCTCGGGCGAGGACACGTCGCCGAAACGCCACCGGATGTCCGACGGGTCTTTGACGGCTTCGAGAAACGGCAGGTTGACCTCGCGGTAAAACAGCGGGGCTTCGACGGGATCCGGCGAGGTGGCGAAGGTCACACGCCCTTCCGAGAGGGGCGTGTCCGGATCATCGTGCCTGATGCCTCGTACAATCAACTCGGCGGGCGTATCTAATGAATGCTGTTTGATGGCCTCCCACTGTTCGGCGGTTGGGAGCCATTCAGGGGCATCGACCGCATCTTCGATCAGGCCGTCCCGTCCGCGAAACTGAACGCGGACTTGCCAGGCGCTGGCCTCTGCAGCGGGATCCGTCCAGTGCATGCGCGGGGCCGTGATATCGCACGGGAATAGATTGCCTTCCAGCGGGTACTTAATCTGCAGTTGCGCGTAATCGCGCGCCGCTGGGGCCTGTTCCAGGGCAGTCTCTCCGCCTGGTTCGGGTCCATGGCAGGCCGCGAGGAAGAGCATGAATACCGCACAAAGATGCCAACGCCGCATAGCAAGACCTCCTCAGGATCGCGCGGACATGAGACCCCCGCGAATGGCCGATCTCCCTCCGCCTGCGAGAACAGCTTGCTGACCGCTCCGTGGGCGTGAGTATAACAAGGCGGAACCAGCTGTCTCCAATGAAAAAACGAGTGCAGGCTGCCTGGAATACAAAGAGTAATTGAACCAGGCACGTGACAGGCGCCTTTCCTTGCGAGAAGTCCAGGGGGTACCCGCGACGCGAATGGGTCCATCACCCGGCAATTAAAGGCCGCTTCGGATCCATACGGCGGGCATCCTCGGGGGTGACGACCTCGAACTGCACGCTGTCCAGCACGCCGTCCGGCGCGAGACAGGTCAGTTTGTGATTTCCAGCGCGAAGATCGAGGTAGAGCGGCGCCTCCGGCCCGGAGCCGCCCAGATAGCGGTCATCCAGGTACCAGTGCAGCGCCCCGGTGCGCTCGATAGACGCGCGAAGCCGGATACGATCCCCGGCCGGTTCTCCGGTCAGTACGTATACGGCCCCGTCCGGTGGATGCTGGATGGCCAGGGCGTCGCGCCGCGCCTGAGGCGCTTCCGGGGAGGTCCGATCGACTATGCGCGGGTTGCGGATCGCTGCCAGGTCCCAGCGCCGGGCATCTCCGGGCCACCGTTCCACAATGCGCTCCCCGCCGGAACCTTCGGGGTAATGCATGTCACACGCGCGATGGAGGAATTGCGTGTCCGGAAGCGTCTCACGCCGCGTGCTGGGACACCACGGAGTCGCCGGCAGTCCACTGACGGCGCACACCGTGAATTCGCGCAGATCGTTGCTGGTCTCGGGCCAGGCGGGTGTGTTCGGCACGTCCAGCGAGCGAAAGATCTTGGTTGCCAGCGGCAGGGCCACCGTGGCGCCGACCAGCCATTTCGACGGCGAGGCATCGTTGTTGCCCATCCAGACCCCCACGACGTAATGCCGATTGAACATGAAGGTCCAGGCGTCGCGATAGCCTCCCGAAGTGCCGGTTTTCCATGCGACTCGCGTATTGGCTGCGCCTACCGGCACCAGTTCGCGCGCAAACTCGTCCGGCGGGGTCTGTTCGAGCATCTCGAACAGCTTGAGGCATGTGCCGCGCGTCAGGAGGGGAGTTCCTGGCGTTTGCGGCTGCGGTTCGTGCAGCTTGAGCGGGCGGTAGAGGCCCAGGTTGGCAATCATGCAATACGCCGCCGCCATCTCATCCAGGCGGGTCTCGCAATTGCCGAGCGTCAGGCCCAGCCCGTAATGTTCCGCGGGCTTGATGAGCGTTGTGATTCCCGCCTGTGGTAAAAATGCGTGGAACCGGTCAACTCCGACGCGTTCGAGGATGGTGACGGCCGGCACGTTCAGGGACAACTGAAGCGCCTTTCCAGCCGAAACGAGGCCATGGTAGCGGTCATCGAAATTCTCCGGCGCGTACCGTCCGTAATCGAGCGTGCCGTCATACAACGACTCGGAGGGGTAGAGGCAGTTGTTGTCCATGGCCAGGGCATAGATGAAGGGTTTCAGGGTGGATCCCGGCGAGCGGGGCGCCCGGCACCCGTCCACCTGTCCGCCACCCGGCGTGTTATAGAAATCACCCGACGCGACCCTCGCCAGGACCTCTCCAGTCGCTGTATCGACGACGAGCGCCGCGGCATTCGTGATCTCCCCAGGGTAGTACCGGAGCTGCTCGCGCACGAGCTGTTCCATGCGCGCCTGGATGCCAGCATCGAGGGTGACCCGAAGCCGGCCTCTTTTGTTGAGCTCCGGGCGCAGATTCATGGCCAGATGCGGGGACAGCGAAGGGAAATCGTGCCATTTCACCCCCAGCGGTGCTTTGCAGGCGCGTGCATACTCGTCCGCGTCGATAAACCCTTCGTCGCGCATGCGTTTGAGAACGTGGTTGCGTCGTGCTCGAGCCCGCGAGGCGTGCTCCAGCGGCATGTACGGACCGGGCGCCTTTGGAAGCCCCGCAAGCAAGGCGGCCTCCGATAAATTCAGCTCAGAGGCCGGTTTTCCGAAATACCGCAGCGAAGCGGCTTCACAGCCCACCAGGTTAAGTCCGTAGGGCGCGGAATTGAGGTACGTTTCCAGAATCGCGTGTTTGGACGCCCGGCGTTCAAGCCGCAGCGCAGCGAGGGCCTGACCCAGCTTGCCGCCAACCGAACGCGAGGGAGGCAGGCCCCGTTTGACCACCTGCATCGTCACGGTCGATGCGCCCGAGACCACTTTGCTTCCGCGAAGGTTCGTCAGAGCCGCCCGCACTATGGCCAGCGGATCCACACCCGGATGGCTGTAAAACCGCTTATCCTCGGTCGCCACCGTGGCGTGGAGGAGATGCGGGCTGATCTCCGCCATGGGCCGCGGAAAACACCATTGTTCCTTGGAGTTCAAAAATACATACAGGGGCCGGCCATCTCGGTCGAGCAATTCGTTTGAATCGGAAAGCTCGAGATAGGCCCGGGTGTCCATCGGCCAGACCAGCACCACGGCAAGGGTCAGAGCGGCGGCCGCGCAGATCAGGAGCATCCGGCGGGGCGCAAACACCGCCCGGGCAATGTGCCGCAACTGTGCGGCTGCCGGTCGTTTCATTGCCGGGATTTCACCTCCACGCGGCCCATGGGACTGGCCGCCCGTACGCTTGCGTCGTACATGCACTCTGTCGTCGCCGGAGGCGCCTGATACGCGCCCGGGGTCACTGCGCGCACAACGTAGTAATAGCGGTGGCCTTCCGACTTGTGTGTGAGCTTGTTGAAGGCCAGCACGATACGGTCGTCGCGGACGTCAACGTAACTGGGGTTGGTGGCGGCTTTGAATACTCCGGGGGGCAGTGTTTCGGCGTTGAGCCGCGGATTCTCGATCTCGAATCCCGCCGGGAGCTTGTCCACGACCACGACGTTTTCCACACCCTCTTTCGGCGTTATCGTCAGTTCCACGACATAGCTGTCCGACTGCAGGAATCCCGCGTCGGTCTTGTACGCGTCGCCTCGACTCGTCAAGTAACGTCGCGCGATCGTGATGCCTTCGGCGTACCCTTCCAGGTCGGGCTGTTCAGGCACGCCGGCCGTGGTTAAATTCACGTAGATGACGGCCAGACCGGTATTAGTGATTGTGTATTCGCCCCCCGGGCCTTCGTGCTTATCACGATAGATCTCCGCTCTCTGAAGCGTCTGCTGTCCGTTCGGGCCGACGATCGTAGCGGCAGCCTGATCGGCGCTGACGGCCGCGGATTCAAAGTAGTCGCTCAAGGCTGAGGCAACAAACGCCTCGGCCTGCGGGTTCCACCCACGCTCGCTTGAAAGGTAACGAATTAATTCCCTGGCCTTATCGTGCAACTCGTTGGAGGCCGGATCGATTTGCGTCAGCGACAGAACCTCGACCGCGGTGTTGCGGATGTCCGAGTTGAGGGTGCCGCCGCGTTCCGCGATCGCATAGGGCTCAGAAGGTGTCGATGCCAGGTACAACGCGACCCGATCCTTGTCCTGGGTAGCCCGGGCCAAGGCCGCCGCCAGCAGGTACCGCGCTGAGCGCGGGATCGTGATGCTGTCGAAACGGCGTATCTGTTGGATGGCGTTGAGATCGCCGCCCAGGGAGAGAACGTACGTTGCATACGCGCGAAGGTACAGGTTGGATTTCGTGTGTTTCTGAGTCCAATCATTTGCGATGCCGCGCACATAATTCTTCAGAGCTTCCAGGGGTAGTTCAGGAAGCTCGAATTCACGGCCGTTCTGAACCAGCGTGAGGAAGTGGAGGCCGTACACCGAACCATACGGGTACGGTTCCACGCTTCCCGGCCAGTACCCCAGACCGCCCGAGGCCGTCTGCATCGCGAACAGGCGTGCAATTCCTCCCTTAATGTAGTCGTCCAGCCGCGCCCGGTCTTTCATGACCTCTTCGACGAGCTTCTGGCTTTTGCGCAATACATAGATCGGCATGAGTGCCGACGTGGTCTGCTCGGCACACCCGTAGGGGTAATGCACCAGATATTTTAGCGATTCGTAGAGCTGCGTTTGTGGATTTGCGCTGACCACAATCTCCATTTCAGATTGGTCATTGGCGATGAAACGGGTGTTTTTGAAGGTCTGCGACATGCCCGGGGCGACTTGTGTCAACTCATGGTGTGACTGGAATGCGGCGGGCGGTTTGACCGGTAACGGCGTTTCCTGCACGAGACGCTCCACTTCGCTGCCTTGCGCATCCGCTACGACCGCTTCCCACCGGATGTTGCCTTGTCCTATTACTTCGGTGGCGCGTAATGGGATTTCGACGCTGGCTTCGCTGTTGGCGGGCACAGTCACCGTCTTTGGCTCACCGGCAATCTGCAGCGGGCCGGTGACGGCGCTGGAAAGAGCTACCGTACACGGAGCATCCGTTGTGTTAAACAACACCGCTCTGCAGGTGGCCGCGTCGCCGGGGAGCAGGAAACGGGGGAGGCTGGTCCGCAGCATGTACGGGCGACGCACATACACGGAATTTCCGGACGCGCCCGCCGCCGACGTGGTGCATGCAACCGCCACCAGGCGCAATTGGCCCGAAAATTCCGGCACATCCATGAGCACGCGCGCGGTCCCATCGGCGCCGGTGTGTACTACGCCCGACCACAGCGCGACCGGTTTGATCCAACTTTCGTCGGCCGCTCCGGAGCGTTTGGCGAGTTGTCGTAACGCGTCGCCGCCCACCTCAGGCTTGTCGAAGTCGTACGCCACCTTGTCGTAATAGTGGGCACGGCGGAAATCGGGCCGGCGCGGGCGCGAGAAATGCTCATACGGCGCCGGGTTCTGGTAATCGGTGATGTCGTGAATGCCTTCATCAACCGCCGCCAGCGTCACTTCCGCTTCAACCGGATTGCCCTCATGATTGGACACCTGCACCGTGAATTCCCGCTGGCCCGCGGGTCGCACTTCCTCGGGCAGGTCAGGGAATGCCACGGCGAGTTTCCGCGCGGGATTCTCGACGTTCACGCTAGTCAGCGCAAAGCTCGAGAACGGATGCATCTGAGTCTTGCCGCTTTCAATGGCATGAAGCACCGTCACCTCCAGCCAGACGTTCGGGAAATGCGCTTCCGTCACCGGTAGTTCAATCTGGCCCACGTTGTTCACGATCGTCACGGGGATCATGTCCTGCAAGGAATCGCCCTGGACCGTCACGATCCCCTGGCCGTCAAACGGAGACTCAACCTTCAATGTCGCGGTTTCTCCGATCGTGTACAACGCCTTATCGAGCGAGAGCTTGATCAGGCTGGGGCGTGCTGTCGAAACCATATCAACCTGGCCGCCGTAGGAATAGAACGTCGCCGTGCTGAACTGTTTCGTTTTGTCCGAAACCACTCGCAGGCGGTAATACCCCCAATCGCTCAGGTCAAACGTTACCGAACCCTTGCCGCCCTGCAGGGCGACCTCTTTCGAGGTAATCGGGTCGAAAGACTCGGTCCAGTTCGAATCGTAGTGGCTGTAATAGCGCCGGACGTAGTAATTCCAGACCTGCTTCTCGAGATATACGGTCGCCTGCTCAAGTTCAGCCGGCGTGCCGTCGGGGTTGACCGCGGCCACAGACGCCTCAATGCCAGCGCCGCCTTCGGGTTTGGATACGCGAAGGCCCAGACACGGGCCGGATGGAAAATAGACCGCTTGGGCGGTGCCATAGACGGCACGTCCGCCCAGTTCAAAGACGCCAGCGAACACCGTCGCCGTGAGCGGGCTGGTGGCGTCAGGCGGCGCGGCGTGCGAAAACGTGAACGTCGTCTTGCCGTTCGAATCGGTCTGCTTTTCGCCGACTGGGATCGTGTCGGGTTTGAACTTCGAATCGTTCTCGAAACGATACCCTTCCCAACCGGCAGGGCTCCAGCCCTTCCGCTCGAGCGCGACTTTCGCGTTGCTCATGCGGTTGACCGCCGGGGCACCGAAGAGATGCCGCGCTTCCACGTGAATCTCATAGGACTGTCCCGCCAGCCACACGGTCAGCGGAAGCTCCACCTTCGTTTCAATGCGGTTGGGCACGAATTCCTCCAGGCTGAATTGATACGTGCCCACCGGCGTTTTGCTGCCCGGAACCTCCAGCGCAATCGTATATTTCCCCGTCGGATATTCCTTTTGCGTCTCGATATCCAGCTCGCCGCTCCCGAAGGCCGTCAAGTTGGTGATGCGTGACATCAACTCGCGCCCGTTGGGTTTCAGCACCTTCAGCAGCAGGGGCGTCTCCGCGAGGGCATCTCCGTAATTCGTGCGCACAATCCACCGCGCATGCACGGTTTCACCCGGACGGTAGAGGTCGCGATCGGCATAGATGAAACCATCGTAGCCATCCCGGTCGTATCCCGGCATGCCGGGGAGGATTTCAGGCGTAGCGTCGTTGCTGCGTTTCAGTTCGATCAGGGTGCAGTCGTCGCCGTGTTCCACAACGGCCACTGCGGGGTTTCCCAGATTCGTATCCAGGTTGGACATGTGCAGGATGCCCTGCGTGTTGGTGTGGCCAATGGCCAGCAACTGGTTTTTATTGGAATGGAGCGTTACCTTGGCGCCGGCCAGAGGTTCCAGAGAAAACAGGTTGTGTGCGAAAAGCATCAGTTCATTATTCTGCCAGTGCGCCATCACGCCAATATCCGTAAACAGCACGATTTTCGAAGCGCTATGGCCTCTGTCGGAACGCGCCTGGACGCAGAAGACCCCACGCTTGTCGCTCGGCAGGAGTCCCTCCAGGTTCAGTGCTGCGCTGACAACGACGTCTTGCTGGGTTGGCATTTCGAGCTCGCTGGAACCCAGCTTCTCGCTCCACTTGTGAATGAAATTGCTGCCAAACCGCTGAGATTCCCAGTAATCATCCTGCGATGCCGACATACCCATGTCGCTGACCGCTACCGCGACGTTCGACGGAAACATCCGGTAGATCTCCACCGACACTTTCTCGACATTGCGCGACTTGACCGCCAGCGCCGACGTGGCCCGGGTCGGGAAGTAGAATTTTCCGTCGTGATTGAATCCCACATACGAGGGGACCTGTTCTGTCTGCAGCTCTCGCGTCAGTGCCTCCTGGCTCTTGGCGCCGCCAGCGTAAGTAACGCCTTCCGCGATGTGAAGCTGATATGCCGTTTTTGAGCGGAATGTCCCCAATATTCGGAAATAATTGTTGCCTGTCGGTACGATTCGGATGTCTTCTACCGCCGGCGTGAATGCGAGGTGCTTCTCGAGTTCTTGCGAGCTTACCGCTGCATTCAAGCGCATCGTAAGAAACAGGCCCTCCCTGGAATCCTCGCCCCACCAGGTGTCTTCAAGGCGCAGGGGTTCTACGGGCCGGGTAGCCTCATATTGGTACGGTTCATTCAGCACCGCATTGGGCTCGCCCGGCAACCCTGCTTCAATTGCGAGTGTCACACTCTCCATGTCGCGCGTTACAGGTTCAAACTGCACGGTCTTGTCTACGGACAGGGCTTCCCCTTGTATTGAAAATGTCAGATTGTCGCCGGTGGCAGTATCGGTTAGTTTCAAGCGGTCGGCCAGGGCTTCGTTGCGGACTGGATGGGAAAATTTTAGAAACAATTGTTCGTTCCAGTCTCTGTTCGCGCTCCAGCGCACAGAGGCCACGGTAAGGGGGTCGGGCCGCGTGGCGAGCGTGGCCTCATAGCCCTCAACGAGATGCCGGCCCTGGCTGCCGGGCATGTCTTTCGCCAGTTGCACGGTCAGTGATGGAAAGTCGCCATCACTCAAATCCACCTGAATGCGATGTTCAGTGCGTGTGCCCCGCGACGCAATCTCGAACGGGACCGCACTCTGGTTGTCCGTGCGCGCAATCGAAACGCCTGTGGCCAGAGATTCTGCCGCGACGGGTTTCGTAAACTGAAGCACGATTTCCTTCTTCGGTCCTTCGAACTGGCCCCATTGAATGGACGTCACCGAAAAGAACGGCTCCTCCGGGTAGGTGAACGTATGGTCCGTCTCGAGTTCTGTGGTTCCCGTTTCGTCTTCCACCCCTTTGCTGATCTTGATGACAATGGGTTCGGCCAGACCCTCGGCAAACACAAGCCGTACGACTCCGTCTTCTCCAGATTCGAGCGCATATTCAACCGGTTGGTCTTGCTGACTTTCGACGGACAGGTGTTCGCGCAATGAATCAAAATTCACGGTCGTCGGAAACAATATGCCGAGCACGACCCGGTCCGGTTGATCTTCAATTTCCCACACCTGCTGCGGTTCAAAAATAAATGTCGCGAAACGGTGCCGGCGAGCGACCTCCGGGATTCTCGCTCCGGATGCCGACACCAGGTCGGGATTCAAGTCAACGGTATAGAGAGTATTTTCTGCGAAGCCATCCGCAGCCCGGAAAGCGACGAAATTGCCGCTGATCCGAAAGACTCCCTGAACGGGCGGATCTATCGTGAACGGTTCGCTGTATCCGGCCTCGGGCGCGACCTGCACCGGCTCGGTGAAAAAGAACACGATCTGCTTGTCGAGGGCCTCTCCCGCGAGAGGAAGAACGCCCGCGAGTGCCAGGGCGGATGGCTCGGGTTGCAAGCTCTCCTGCGGTGTCGGTGCTGTGGCGCGGGCGGTTTCCCCGGGCTGCGGAGCGGGCTGGGGCGGCGCCGGCTGTCCGCAGCCGGCGCAGGTCAGCATCACGGCACTCAGGAGGATCACGAGCGACCAGGAGAAAAGGGTGGAGTGGGGCTTGACGTACCGCATGAGGGGGCTCTCCCGCAAGTTATCGAACGGTCTTCGCCTTGGGCAACACGCGCTACCATTATGCGCGAGTCGCCGCAATTTCTCACTCTATTTATGGGGCTTCCGGCCGTGAAAGTTCCACCGCGCCATTCATCGGGGTTTGGCTCGCGCGCGGGCGGATACGTCGCAGTGAAAGCAGCCCGGCGATACTCCCCGCTGCCAGGGAGAGCACACTGCAGGCCAAACCAACCCGGAAGGTGGCTGGAAAATAGGTGAATCGTACTTCAGCACGCCCTTCAGGAACGGCCACCCCGCGAAAAACGGAGTAAACCGGCACGATAGCCGCAGGTGTACCGTTGACCGTTGCGGTCCAGCCGGGATAATACGCATCGGCCAGGATCAGCAGCGCGGCATCGTCTGCTTCGGTCTCTACAACGACTTCGGTGAAGCCGTGGCTTGCCACGGTTGCAGTTCCCTGGCCGGTGCCAGGCAAAGGCGTCGCAAGCGGCGCCTCGAGCAGGGCCGTGCGGGCTGGATCAAACCCGGGATCTGCCATCAAGGAGTACATCGTCTCCCGATCCGGACATACGCGCACGTCCGGGGCCAGATAAGCCCGGGGAAACGCGGCCTCATTCGCATACACCTCCAGACCGTCCAAAGTCTCCCGGTATTGCAGACGTTTCATGATTTTTTCGGGAAAGGCGTCCGTAAAGGCCGGGTGTTTCAGATAGCAATCGATCGCGCAGGCGGGTTCCATGGTGTCCCATAGATCGGGCCCGAGGGCTTTGAGAAACCGAAGCATGCGCTCGGGGTACATGCCGTCTTCACCCAGCCACTCCTCAATCCCGTACGCTGCCATCAACCCGCCGGGCACACCGCCCTCGGCTGTCCCCACGCGTTCTGCCAGTCCGTGCTCCTGTACGTACCGTGTTAAGGCGGTCTCGGGCATCAGGTGTCCGCGGTCGATTGTCGGGTTGAGGCCACGATGCGCCAGGAGCAGGTCAATGGCCAACAAGGCGGCCAGCGCGTATCCAAACAGGTGTTTGCGCTGGAACAGCGCGCCGGATGCCAGGAGCGCCAGGCCTGCCACTGCGAAACCTGCCGCCAGGCCCGTTTGAACTGTCAGATAGGCGGTCAATTCCCGCATCCGGATGAGGCCGCCGTTAAACTGCCATACGCTCGCGACCACAACACACGCGGCCAGCGCCAGAAGGATGGGGGAGAGGAGGATGCTGCGGCGGGTTTCGCGAAGCCAGGTGTCCAGGCCGATTGCGCCCAGGACCGGCAGCGCAAACACCGCAAAACAGACGTGGTAGCTCCGTTTGATCGCGTCGAAAAACGGGAGCCCGTGAAGGATACTGAATGGGTAGGCTTCAAAGGCCAGTGCGATGCCGAAGGCGGCCGCTGCGGTGAGTGCGATGGCCGTAGCCCCGGCACTCCGCCGGGCGCGCCATGCGTACAGCGCCATGGCCGCACAGAGCCAGACCGCCACGCCCGGATAGATCATCGAGTAGCGGTTGGAGTCGAGTTCACCCCAGTAATTGCCGTCAGCGGCGGTTCCGAAGAAGCGCGGCACCCAGAATGCCGCGCATGCGCTCAAAGGCAATCCCCGTTCCGCGCCGAAAGCGGCAAGGTCATGGCCCTGGTACTGGTTTCCCAGGTACTCAAAAAACGGAAGCAGGAGCGCGGCGCAGACCAGGAGCGCCAGGACCCACGCCCCCGTCCACGCCCCCAGCGGCGCAAGTACGGCCTGACCCCGGCGCACGTCCAGGGAAAGCCGGACCACGAAGTACACCCCGAGTCCCAGGGTCATCGTGAACGCGGACACGGGATGTCCCGCCAGCAGAAGCAATGTTGCGCCGAGCGCAATCGAGAAGAAACCTCTCTGGTACCGGCGCTGGAACAACAGTTCGCTCCCCAGGACCAGTATCGCCAGCCAGGGACTCAGGTCGGGCAGGCTCCAATTGCACCAAATCAGGTTGTACCCTGAAAACATCCAGCCGATCGAGCAAAATACGGCCGCCGGGCGCTGCAGGCGCATGGTTCGGGCGCAGAGATAGGCCGCCACGCCCGCCAGCCAGAGTTTGAGGAGAATGCAGAGCGTCGTCGCGACATCTACATCCAGAAACACGTGCAACAGCCGGGGCGGATAGAATACTGCGCTCTGGTAGTTGGCCAGCAGCGGAATTCCGGCAAATTCATACGGATTCCACAGTGGCCAGGCGCCTGCGCGAACCGATGCGCGCGTGGTCGTGTACCACGGACGGAACAGGGTCAGCGCATCTGCCATCAGCGGGTTGCTGGGGCCTTTCCAGTCGGCCGGAGCATAGGCCGCCCAGGGAGGCTGCTGGAACGCGATGTCTGCCGGGGAGATCATTTCGCCCCGAAAAAACACGCCCGGGAATGCCGCCACCAGGAGCGCGGCGAGGAGCACGGCCTGTCCTGCCGCTTCCCGTAAGCTGATACTTTCCACTCTGGCGGTTTCAGTGCCCTGCATACGGGGCCACCGCTGTGGAGATCGGGGCTCGTGCTGCGTCAATCGTGTTTCGATTCGTCATAGATTGCCCGGATCTCTTCCGGCGCCAGGCAGACATTATGAATAACGATGTCGTCCAGCATGCCACGCACAAAATACACATCTTCGCTCAAGGCATAGCGCCCGACCAGCAGCGGATTGGCACTGGGACGCGGCCGGCCCGCCACGCGTTTGCAGCCTGCAAGCTCGCCGTTGATGTAGGCCTGCATCTCCCCAAAGCCGTAGGTCGCAGCCAGATGCAGCCATTCCCCGGCTTTGAGATATCCCGCATCCAGCGTGCCGACTCCTGCGATGTAAAAGCGCAATTGCCCCCGGAAAATCTGCAGAAAATACCCCGATTGCTGCCAGGCCCCCTTGCATAGAAGCACCGGCATCCCTTCCAGGTCGTCCATCCGCACCCAGAGCGACACCGAAAGCTGTTCCGCCGGATTCCATTCCGGTTGCGGCGACAATTCCGCCCAGCCGCTGCCGCCGAGGGCCAGCGCGTTCTCCGCAATCTGTGCCAGGCCCGCGAGGAAGGTCGTGTCTTCAAATGAGAGCGATACCATGGGTTTGATGGGAGATTCCGCGGCGATTACGCCGATGCGCCGTGAAGGGGGGCCCACGCGGCTGTCGGGAGCTACACCGCTGATCTCATAGGTGTAGATCTCTCCTGCGGAAACCTTGTCCGCATACTGCAGGAAATGGCCCGGCACCGATGCTATGTCTACGGTTCCAACTGCGTTGTCGTTTTCGTCGTATCTGCAGATGCGGTAAGCCGCCGCCAGCGGCGACGCGGCCTCCCAGCCCAGCACAATCCGGCTGTTGCGCGTGGCGACCGTGATGTTCTGTGGCGGTTCCGGCAGCGGAAAATCGGGAAGAGCCACATGCACGGGCTGCTCTGCAGTATGGCCCGTCAGAAGGTCGCGCGCGGTAACGCTGTAACGTGCCTCATGTCCGGACATAGGCGCAGCGTCTTCATACCATCCGTCCGGCGTAATCCCCAGCAGCGTGCCGTCTCGCCGCACCTGGTACAGTTCACCCGGCCGGGCGTTCCAAGTCAGGCGAACGCATCCGGCGTCAGGTTTGACTTCCAGCGTGACGGCAACCGGAGTAATTTCCCGTTCGGCAGCCGGGGGCGGTGATCCTGGCGCGGCGCCAGTAATGTTAAGTGATGAAAAACTGCGATTCGGGAAGGTGTCCGGAGCGGCAAGCAAGGTCCGGAAGCGTGAACTAACCTCGATCCCCCATTCAAAACTCGGCCATTCCGCCGCCTGTTTTGGAAACGCCAGGGCAAAGCTCTGCACACCCAAAGGATAGAGTTCGCGTTTCTCCCAGCGGGACGCTCCCAACGGCCTGGCCCGCACCCGGACGGTCGCATCGGCAACATTCAGTCCCAGGACGATCACCCGGTCCGGAAGGACCAGAATCCGCGGCTCGACCGTGATTTCTGCGGGTGCTTGCGTCAATTCGGCAACCTTCTCTGGCGGAAGGTCGAGCCGTGCCCGTATGTCTGCCCAGGCCCGTCCGTTCATGGACGCCAGCACGCCAAGCTGGCCTTTGGTCGTCATCCCGCGCCCCTGAGCGTACATGGCATCCGCGAGCTTGGATTTGCGCAGGGTGGCCAGCGCGGCCTCGACATTCTGCTCGTTCAGGTTTTTCGCAAATTCACCCCCGGGCCCCAGGACGCCCGCCGCATGATCGTACGCCAGAACCGCAGCGATCTGCGAAAGCTCCACTTGAAGCCGTGCTGCCCGATCCGGCCGAATGGGGTCGCCCAGGAGCACCCCTTTGATCGCATCGGTCATGCTGAAAGCCAGCGTGGGGACGATTTCTCTGGCTGCCTCCGGTATCGGAACCAGACCGGTGATTTCTTTGACCACTTCCCGGAAAAATGCGCGGTCCTCACCGAGCGCGTTACGCACTTCCAGAGCTATCTGTGCGAGCTGAGCGCGCTTATCCTCATCGCCTGCCGACCATGTGAAAGGGCCGCCCTCAGTCTGCCCCGCACCGCCCACATAGCGGTAGCCCAGCTCCTGCAACTGCATCAGGGCCGGCGCGAACGTCGCTCCGAGCTTGTCGCCGAACAAGTGTTTTGCGCGGGTCTCCATGAACGCCTCTGGCGTGAGTTCGGGATCCCATGCGAACCGGGCTGCGAAGCCCATGGCCTCTTCCACAGACCGGGTGCGCCAATGCGCGCCGATCAATCCTTCGCATCCCTTGCTGCGGGCGTCACGGCAGGCGCCTGCCGTGTCATACAGATTGGGTTGCGGCATCCAGAGATCCCCGGCAAATTCATGCCAGATCACCGGCCAGCACGCCCGTTCGGATGACAGTTGGTCGTAGACGCTGCTGACGTTTGAAGACGTCCACTGGTTGTCGAGTGCGGAAAGCACCACCCCCGCGGGAAGCAGCGCGTTCAGGGCCGGATAAAAATCCGTGCACCGAAGCCACGCGTCGCCACCCCAGCCGCTCACCACAAGGCGGATATCCGGTCGCAATGCGTCCAGAATTTGCCGGCCGTACAGGGCGAACAAGGCCATCCGGACGGCCTCGGCCCGTTGCCGCGCGTCCATGCTGTCGCCAAAGACATCGTCCCAGCGCTGCGCATACGACGCCCACGCAGAGCGCGGAGCGGGCTCGTCGCCAGGGTACAAAGCCTGGCCTTCCGGCTGCCACAGCCACAGGCTGGTCAAGTCCGGGTAGTCGGCCAGGATGGAACGCAGGCGCGCTTCGAAACGGTCGCTTACGGCGAGATCCATGATGTCGCCGCGTACCTCAATCCCAAGTCCCACGTCCAATCCCCGGCTTCGGGCATAGGCAATGGCTTCGCGCAATACCGCTTTGCCCTGGGTTATGGCCGGCTGCTGTTCTTCAACGAGGGCATTGGCGGCGCCAAAGGTGTCGCGGGCAAAAAAACGGCCTGTACCGGCATAGAATTCTTCCGTCGGCACGGGTTCGGTGCGCCACTTGGCGCTTGCCATACCGGCCGGCGGTTCCCCGCCGGTCAGGACGCCATCAAATTCATACGCGGCGAACGGTTGATCATCACGCACGTAAAAGGTCACGGTGTTCATCCGCATGCGTGCCAGCGCATCCATGTAGGCCTTGTAATCGCGAATTTCCCAGGCAGAATGCCCCATCAGGTAGTCATAAAATGGCAGGGTGCCGCGCACTTTGAAAACAGGCGTGACCGACGCATTGAACCGTGGCAGCCGCAGTGCAGGGATGTCTGAAAACGCATCGGGCAACGTTTCCTGCGAGGTATAGAAGCCGAATCCCAGGGTTTCCAGCAATCCATACACCCCGTGTTGCGCCGCCGTGGCGGTCTGTCCCGCAACGAATACCAGGCTGTTGGTGTCCGTGTCCGAATAGAGAATGTAGCCGTCCGCCCCCGGTTCCTCGAGGCCAAACGGCCAGCTCTGCCCGGCTTTTGGAAGGGACGAAGGGGTCCCAATCACGATTCCCTTTGCATCCGCGGGCACGGTGTCTATCGTCTTGACAGGATAAAGCGTTCCCGTGGCGGCATGAAGAAGGCGCTGCAAATCGGTCGACGCGCCTTGTTCGATTGCCGAAGCCTCCGGGCCGAGAAAGATGGCCGGCGGCGCCGGCACACCCGACCAAATTCCTGCAAATGCCACCGCCAGCAAACACCCCATTGCGTACATGGAATCACTCCCGATCCGCGATCCGTCAGTGAGTTAAAAGGACATGCCACAACCCGCTGGAGAGCCAGCATGAGAACGCCGGCAGTCTGCCTGGCAGACGCCTTGTACGTAGTCTACCTCTTGAATTGCATGAAATAAAGCAGAACGGTCACGCCGTCATGCGCGGTATCGGAATTCTGTCGGGGCGTCTCTTCATCAGCTTTCCCATGGGATAACCGGAGAGACCAGGATGAAATCTGTGCCAATGGAGCAGACCTCGACGTCTGCCGGGCCCGCGGCAGCTCATTCGGGCCGTCGCAGCAACGGAAGTAAACAAAAGCAGCGGGTGCAACACGTACAGGTTGCAACCCGCTGCATTTCTACAGTGGCGCTCAAGATGGCAGACCGGCCTAAGCTCAGGTGCCGGGAAAACGCGCAACCCGGCGGCAAACCCCCAGTCTCGGGTGAGGCCTTGGCGTTCCGGGCTCACAGGCGAGCCTGTCGGGGCTGAGGCATGCATTTCAGCCTGCCACGGTGATTCGCCGCATACTGGCAGGCAGCCAACTCTTCAGGCGGAGGAAAAGCGCCCGTCACCCGGTCTCTTATTTGACGGGGGTTTTCATATCCTCAAGAATGGCTTCCAGGTCTTCCTCGTGCTCCACCTCGTCTTTGAGAATGTCAAAGATCAGATGGTAGGTGATGTCGTCTTTTCCCCGGACGAAATCGATGAGTTTCTTGTACGTCTCAATCGCGCACTGCTCGCCCTTGATATTCTGCTCGAGCAGGACAACTGTATTGGGATTGGCCGGCTCTTCGTAGCCGCAATTGGTTTTTTTCATCCACTCCGCCGGGTTCAACAGAGGGGTGCCGCCCAGCTGCTGGATTCGTTCCGCAAGCTTCTCCGCATGCTCCAGCTCTTCTCCGGCATGCTCTTCGAGTTCATGGGCGATAATGCCCCGCATCCGGCCGGAGGCTACTCTCGCGCCGACCCAGTACTGATAATAAGCAAGCCATTCGTCGGCGAAAGCCTTGTTGAGCATTTCCAAGAGCTGCGGCACGTCCACACCCACGATCTCACGTCCTTTAGTACCCATTTTGCGTCATTCCTCCATTCCGACATTCCATCGACCCTGCGACCTCAATTCAGCGGAAATTGAGCAACCGCGTTGATTCGCACCGTAGTCTGTCTGCCACCTGGGCAGGAGCCATTTGCGGGCAACAAAAGCCCGTCCGCCAAATGCAATCGTCGAGAGCGGTGAGGCGCCGATCGCCGCCCCTTCCCGCAGCTTATCGTGGTGGTGAATCCGCGGGGTGTTTCAGGGCTGCCTGCTTTCCTGCGGAGCCCGCATTTGCTCTTTTCCCCTGCAGCCCTGACTCTACCCGACGCCAGATCGTAATTCAAGTGACGCGCCTGGCCTGGGAATTGATGCAGATGTCCCCACAGGCACTTGTCTAAATCCAACGGGAGCAGGATGCACCGCAGACGGTCTTTGTGACAAAAATTGTACCCATATGACGGAATTTGGCGGAAATCAGCAGAGTCCGCATTAGAAACAGGATGCAGCCCGCCCTGCCAGAATCGCACCTGACAAAACTGGGCTCTAAGTCGTAATGCTCTGTAAATTAATGCTTTGTGAATTTAACGATCTGCCTGTGCCCTCAAATTTGCCTCGACCGCACGAAAAGCTCGAGAGTGGTATGGGATATGCTACAATTCAAGTGCTCGCAAGTGTCCACGGGCGGTGGACTGGGAATGTCCATTCATGGAGGCTTCAGGGCAGATGGCTGGCGGTAACGAACAGATGCGCGTGGGGAGGCAGGGGGTGGCCGCCTCGAAGGCGGGGATGACGCTGCTCGAAATTATGATTGCGGTCACCATCTTCATGGTGGTACTGGGAGGTGTGGCGCAAATCCTGATTTCGTTTTACGCGGCGCAACTCATGCAGAGCCAACGCCTGGCGGTCGCGGAAAACGCCAAGAGTGTTTTCACCGAGATGCGCCAGCATCGAGACCAGCATCCAGACGATTTTCCAGGGGCCGTGACCACCAGATGGCCCGACGGATCAGTCATCCCCGGGGCGGGAACTCAAACCAACGAGACCATCCGTGTGGATTACGTCAATACAGCTGCGAACCCACTGGAGATTACACTGACAAGCACATGGGTCGATCTGCATAACCGCACCATGACCATGACCGTCTCGACGGTCCTGACCGACCGGTAGGAGCGCCTCGATGAGAGAATCGGGTTTCACGCTTGTCGAGCTGATGATTGCCATGAGCCTGCTTGCAGTGATCGGGATCATGAGCTTCGTGGCCATTGAGACTGCGGCGAATTCCTCGACCCTTGCCCTCGCGAAAGACCGGGTCCAGTCCAGTGTGCGCGACACGATGGCCGCGATCATTGCAGAAGCGGAAATCGCCGCCCGGCAAGGAGACAATTCCCTGATTCCGCCTCTTGAAGAAATTGAGGTAATCCAAAATCCTGTGCCTGGAAGCCCGGTCGAATTGCGCTTGCAGGTTCCTCTGGATGGGTCGCGTCAACGATGGTCCTCGCCCATCCGCTTTCGATACATGAACGAAGACCTCAACCGAAACGCCCTGTTGGATGCTGGAGAAGATACAGACGGCGATGGGGCCCTGACGCGCCGCATCGTGCGCATCCAGGATATCAACATGGACGGGGATACAGCAGACATCGGCGAGGCGCGCCCCGTCGGTGGCTGTAACGATTTAAGCGACGTTGAGTTTGCTCTGAATGACGACAACAGCATCCTGACGATTACCTTGACCGCAACAGCACGCGTGGACGGCCGGAGACCCACCCTGGTATCGGAGACCGTATCGGCGCGCGTGTATGTGTGCAATTGACCGATCAACCAGGGAGAAAAGCCATGATTTCCCGTAAGACTTCTCAAGACGGCTTTGCACTGCTGTGGGCGTTACTTGCGATCATGCTGGTTCTCGGCTCGGTTGCATTGGCGGTGATGCGCGTACACGCAAGCGGCCGTTTCACTGACGATGCCGTGCAGAAGGTCCTTCTGGATGAGGCATGCAAGGCCGGCGTCGACATCGGGATAGCGAGAATCTGGAATGACTATGTGGTCGGAAATGGCAATACGACGGGAAATATGGCGTCGTACCGGCTGTATATCGATGAACTCGTCGATAATAACGAAGACATCAATGGAAACGGTGTGCGTGATGCAGGCGAAAGCGACCTGAACGGCAACGGGATTTTTGAGACGGGTGCTCCTGCGACCATCATTGGCTCGAGTTCGGCCCGCCGGCTCCGCAATGGCGCCACCATTACTGAAGTGACGGTGTCCAGAACAGACGACCTGACGGGTACCTCCCTGACGCTTCGCGCTACGGCGGAACTGGGACAAGCGACGCAGACCTGCCAGCAAACCATCCGCATTTCAGGCAAGCTGTTCGAAGGGTTCGAATTTGCGATACTGGCGAACAACATCAACTGCATCCTGTGCCATGCGGAGATTCACGCGCTGGACCTTGCCCGGAACACGGACCCGGCGAGATTCGGCACCTTTGATCGTGTCAAGGTCGCATCGTTGGAGTCGCTCCTGTACCGCCGAACCGAAGCCTGCTCCAATGTGGCGGGCACGGTCTATACACGCGGCCAGATCTATGACACAACCGGTGCCCCGCTCTCGCCGGCGCAGGTGGCTTCATCAACATTCAAAGGGTACAGCTTCTCGAACGTAAACGGTAAACTGATCCAGAACTCCAGCGGCGCGATGAGCAAAACGGGTTTGGCCCAGGCCGAGCTGGACCCCTTTGGGACGCTGCGGCCGTTTGCGAATCTGTATAAAGACTACCCCACGGAACGCGCGCTCATGACGGACGGACCGCTTCCAGAATCGTTTCCTGCGCCGTTTCCTGACGATAACGGGAACCGGCTGGTGGACGACGATGAATTCGCCAGGGTCATGAGCAGCACAACAGGGTCGATCACCGGCGGCGTTGCGTATGGCGTCCCCCATGGTTCCACATACAACCTGGGGGATTTGCCTTCGGCGTCAAACGGAGCCGCCAATTCACTTGCATCCAACGGCACCTACAGCGGCAATCTGGTGCTTGTGGGTACGGAAGCGAATCCCATCGAGATCCACGGAAAAGTCGCTATTGATGGCGATTTGGTGATTCAGGGGCCGGTCAAGGGATGGGGGCAACTGCTGGTACGCGGCAACACCTATGTCACCGGAGACGTGACCTATAAAGATGCGCCCGGGGAATTCGGTGTGGCGAGTGACGGGACGGAGAACGGCCTGGCGCTGACGTCGGGCGGCAGCGTTCTCATGGGTGATTATCTGACCATTCGGGGAAAAAATCACACCGCGGACACGAGCAAGTTCCCCGATACTTCCCTCAGCATCCGGATGCGGGAGGCTCGAAAAACAAAAAGCGTCACAAAAAAGGTCGGGAACAAAAATGTCACGCAGACAATGGAATACGGTTATTTCGATCCCGGCGTGGTGGATGCCGGCAACATCCAGACAACCATGGTGGCCGGCGGAAAGCAAGTGACGCGCACCGGTCAGCAATTCAGCTTTACTACGTCTGAATTGATGCTTTTCAACAATCTGGAACTCGAGAAAGCCATAGCAGATCCCAGTTATAAGCCGCGGTTCTACGGGCTGCGGGAAAGCCAGCCCACGGATATCTATGTCTACGACTCTCCGGATGAACACTCCGTGCGGTATGATGAATCGGGCGGCGGCGTCCGGAAGCTGTCGGACTATCTGATAGACAAACGGCTCCCCCTCAGCATACTCAACAACGCCACGATTCACTATATGAATCCTGCGGGCAACTGGATCTCCGAAGACACCCTGCGGCAGATCTGGTGGAATGATGAACAGACGCGGCCGCCGTCCGGGCGCCCGTTTCAATTTGACGGGCTCGTCTACAGCAACAACGCGGTCTTCACGCTGACCCGCAGCTTTGTCCGCCACGGCTCGTATGCCTACGGCGCGATGCGGATCCGCGGCGGCATGGTGGCGGCCGACCTGGGCGTGCTCATTCCCGGTGAAGGGAACACGGTCGGGCTGACGCTGGAATACGATCGACGCGTGCGCCGCTTCCTGAATGTCGAAGATACCACCAAGGTGACTTTTTCTCGTCTCGTCTACCTGCAGGACCAAGGTTAGGAGTACAGCTCGTGATTCGCAATTTCATGCCGGCCGCTCTCTTCGGGGCATTTTCGATGATCCTGTGCGTCTGTGCGCTCTGCGTACCATCCGCCGGCGCTGATACCGTTACCATGAATAACGGTACACGAATTGATGGACAGGTGCAGGAGAAGCCCGGGGGGAGAATGGTTGTGATCGTCGATGGACGATCCATCGAGCTGCGGCCGGAGGAAGTGGCCCAGGTAGAAAAAAATGAAAAGACAGGCGGCCTGGATCAGGCCGCTCTGGAGGCGCGCCGGGCGGAAAGAGATCGGAGACACCTCGAAGAGACCGGGCTGACTCTGGAGCAGCGCATGGAAGTGATGGAACTGATGCGCAACCTCCAATCCTCAGATTCGAAACTGAAAGAGCGTTCCCGGGAAGCCTTGCTCGCCAAAGGAAAGGAACTCGACCTCTTCCAATTCTTCGAGCTCTACGTGCGAGGCCTGTCGCCCCGCTTTATTCCCGCTGTGTTGGAAGTCCTGTGCACGTTCGATGCCCCTCGCGCCATTCCGTTAGTGCGAGAACACTGCCTCCATGTGGATGCAAACACACGCATCACGGCGATAACCCTGCTAAGCAAAGAGCAGGACTACAATTCCGTCGAGCTGATTGCGCGCGGCCTCCTCGACCACGAACCCGACGTGCAAATTGCGGCATCCAACGCACTTGCGGCACTGCGCGCGCGGGAAACCACCCCGATTCTCCTGGATAACCTGCAATCTGCCGATGCCCGGGTGCGTTATGTCAGCCGGCACGCCCTCGCCCGCATTTGGAGCGAGCCCGATGCCCCCGTGGACTTCGAGACGCACGAAGAATGGGCCGCCTTCTGGGCCAGCGAGGCAAAGGCTGTGGACAACCCCATCACAACAGCCGGACTCGAGCCCCTGGTTAAGCCGGGAGAACGTTTCGAAGACGAATAGCGGCTTGCCCGCATCGCCACCGCCGCTCTACCGCACGTCATCTATTGGAACAGACGTGGAGTCTCCGCGCGATTCTTGCAGAGCAAAGCCTGCCTCGCGCCGGATCTGAATTCTCCGCATTGTTCGCCACAAAAGCGAAATCTCCGAATCAGTAATATGCAGAGGCACAGCCTTTCCTCCACCTAATGGACGCGCGAGACCCAGATGAATCTGGAAAAGCGGCTGAGTCTGTGCTACACTCTCCGCAGCGTCAGCATACACAGCCCGCGCGCCCGTAGCTCAGGGGATAGAGCGCTTGCCTCCGGAGCAAGATGTCGTGCGTTCGAATCGCACCGGGCGCGCCATTTTTTTATCCTTGCCAAGCTTTGACAATCGTTGAAAACCCTTGTAAACAGGGCCTTTTTCCGCAGCCACGCCTTGCCCGCTCCAGACCGTGTCGCCGACCTCCGTTTTGCCAGGAAATGACCCCTGTGTGCACCTGTTGCCAGAATTTGGTGCAAGCGCTGGTGCAAGCGTTCGCGCATCCCAACCCGCCGCGATCTTCCGCGCTTCGGCAGGCGGATCCCCTGATTCCTCGAGGTCGAGTTCCGGAAGCTGGTTGAGTGCGCCGGCCACATCCAGGAGTTTCGGGTCCGTGTACACGTTGGCGGTAAGCCGTGGATCAGAATGCCGCATCGCCGCCTGGGCCGTTCTCAACGGCACTCCTGCCTTCGACAGATGCGTTCCGAACGTGTGGCGCAACGCGTGGACGTCGATAGTCCGTCCCCGCTCGTCGCGCTTGGGTATCTCGGCCGCCTCCAGATCCCTGTCCAGGATGCGTATAAGGCCCGCAGGGACGTTAAAAAGCTTCAGACCACCCGGAAGCCTATCGGGAACCGGTTCGCCCTTTCTGAGGGCTTCCTCGCGCTCTGTGCGCAGCTTTTCGGCTAACCACTCGCTGATATCCGCGGCCAGGTCCGCACGCAAGGGGATGTGCGAGCCCTGGCGGTTCTTCTCATCGGCCGCATCGAGTTGGAGGAACGGAGCGTTTCCTTCAAGACACACCTGGCCAACTGTTATCGACGCCAATTCGCCTTTTCGAAGCCCCGTAAGCACGAGCGTCTTGTAGATGAGCGCCCGCTCCCAGCCTACGCGCTCCAATCTTGCCCTGGTCTTGTCAGAGACATTCGCACGCGCTTTACCCGCATTCTTCCCGCGCCGAATGGTAAGGCATTCCTGCAATGGCCGGCGCCTTGCCGCCTGGAGAAGCCGTTGGAGCTCCTCCTCAGTCAATGCTCGGCGCTTACGGCGCGGATCGGCCTTCTCGTTGGCCTTGCACAGCCCCGTAAAGGGATTCGACGCGAGGCGCCGGTTGAACACACACCAGTTGCCGAAACCGACCGCTGCGGCCCGATACGCATTGTGTGTCCGGGCAGACATACCCTTGTCCGCTTCGGAGGCCAGCCAACGCTCCAGGGCGCTGCGGTCCAGGTCACGCAATCTCTGGAACCCGCACTTCTCGGCAATCTTGTCGAGGTAGAATTTGCGGGCTTCACAGTGTCCGGCGCTCGAACGTTTCGCACGAAGGTGCGCGACATAGTCAGCGATGTGACGGCTCAACGGCACTTCCTGGTGGTCCAGAATGGCGTTCTCAGCACTCGAAATGATGTTGGCCTTCACCTTCTCGGCGCGTTCCATCAGCTCTCCGAGAACCGCCTTGGCTGCATCCTTCGAACGACATCCCGTGGCAACCTCCACGACTTTCCCCGAAGCATCTCGGTATTTCGCCGTATAGGTGCCTGCCTCCATGACCACACGAAGGGAACCGTCGCTGCCCTCGGTGAGAGGGGCCGTACGCGATTTGCCGTTACGGTCACGCCACCTGGCGAACCGTTCACCTTTCCGCATAAAGGTCTCGGCGCCTTCCGGCAAAGCCTTGGTGTACTTTTTCTTGTAAACCGACCCCACGGCTACCGCTCCTTCTTCTCACAGACTATACCAAAGTACTCCGCCAGACGGTCGGCCATGTCGAGCCGGAGAGACTGCTCCTGACGCATGAATTTCGCCAGGGACTGCCGCTTAACTCCCGTGGCGCGCTCCACAGCGCGCAGGGAAGGGGCCGCTTCCAATGCCTCCCGTAGCATCTCGGACATGTTTCCTGGTCTGTCTTGCCTTCTCATGGTAATAATTGTTACCATATCCTTTGCCTCTTGTCAAGGGGCGAGCGGCCGGACCACCCCAGAGGCCGCTCGCTGGTCCCTTCTGGGATATGTATCACTATTGCGATACCGGTTTCTGCACTCGGCTTATACATGGTCATGTATCACGGCTTATACATGCCTCGGAAATCTGACCGAACAGCCGGTAGCTAGACATGCCTCGACCCAGACCACCTTGGCGGACAACTTGCAGGAGGCCGCACTTTTTTAATCGCTTGATTGCGCGCGTAACAGTCACACGACTCACGCCTGCTCGCCGGGCAATGTCTTCTTGGGATGTCCTCGCAACCCCTTCCCTGGTGTCCCGGTAAAGGACCATCCAAACCCTTACTTCCGACAAGTTAAGATGCCGCATGCTGAAATCCACGAATGCATTGAGCAGCTGGAACCGCTCGGAAACATTGCGCTTGCGCTTGGTCTTCTCGGGCGTAGCGGGCCGCCTCTCTTCGACATACTCTTCCTCCAGAGCGGGCAGCACACCGCACCCGCTGAGTTGGCTTATATCACTCAATTGGCTCCTCCTTCTTGAGCAGCGGCATTCCAGAGTTCCTGGGCTTGCTTCAATCTCGATTTCTGCGCGGCAGCCTGTGAGCCCATAGCCGCGGTTGCGTCAAGTGGCAGGAAGCGCTGTATCCATTTCTGGAAATGCATCGTGATACTTCGCGTTTCCCCATGGCGGTTTTTGAGGCCCTTCAGCAGCACTTGGTCGCCAAGGTCATCAGACGGTACCAGGACATATGCCGAATCCGCGCCATACTCCAATTCCGAGGATTCTCGAAAACTGGCAAGGCCCGTTGCGTCAGGGTCGTAGGAGCTGCCGCCATTAGCACCTTTGCTCCTGGACACAGCCGAAACGGCGAGGATCGCCAATCTTGCGAGAGCAGATTTCCGCAGGTAGGCCATCGTCGCGTCAACCTGTCCACGTGACCCGTATTCCTCGCTCTTCACACCGATTCGCTGCACATAGTCAACAACCAGCAGGTCCGCCTCGAAGTCTTCCGCCGACGTCAAGGCGTTCCCTATTTCGAACGGCGGACGAACAAAGCAAATACGTGGCGCCACAGACTTGAGAATCTTCAGGCCGGCGCTCAATTGCTCCTGTGCTTTCTCACTCTTGATCTGCCGGTTCCGGATGCTCGTTAGCGACACACCCGAGAGATAGGCAAGAGCCCTTTCCAGGAGGGACTCTGGCGTCATCTCCACATTGCACACTGCCACACGGAGATCTTTTTGTAGTCTCAGCGCGTTGAACACGCATTGCATCGTGAAAGCGGTCTTGCCAACACCAGGAGGGCCGCCCAGGAGCGTGATGCTGCCAGGGGCAAGCTCAAACAGATTGAGCGCCCCATCGTGGACTCGAAATCGCACGGGCGGCTCACCAGACTGAATGTCCTTGTACCAGGCGTCGAGAAGATCGCTGGCAACGGAGTATTTCGCATCAGCCACGGCGCCCCCTCTCTAATCCGCAGTCGATTTGCCGGCGGACTTCACTGGGGCAAAGGCCCGAGTCCAACGCTGGCTCGGTCAAGAGCGCGTGCGCCAATCGGTCTGAACACTCAAATTCCGCCAGGTTCGCCGCAGCTTGAAAGACCCGCTTCGCCCGCTCACCCTCGGCTGCGCCCTCGCGGATGAACATCATGGTCCAACGGCTTAGCCGCTCAGGCCGTTCGTCGCCGCGCCCGGAGCCCTTTGCCTTGCCGCCCCTGACCTCTAAGACCTGCTTCTCGGCTTCGCGCCACGCGTGGCCAAGATTCCAGTCACATAAGGTGCGGTCGAGAAAAGGAATCTCGAAAGCCTTTGGGTTTTGCGCCAATTTCAGGATCGCGTCGATGCTCATATGCATGCACCCATCGAATCCGATGTGGCGTTTGTACAGTCTCGTCTTGGGATGCCGCGTATTCGGAGCTCGAAACGGCCGCACCTTGTCATAGATTGCGGAGTCGATGACAATGCCGGCCTCTTCGGCCACGGTTTCGCAGAACCGCCGCGTGATGCGATTGAAATCTTCGGAAGGTCCCGGCTCCCAGGCAGCTGTGGGTATCCCCACGTGAAAGCCTTTCGCGCCGCTGAAGAAGACAAGCATCGCAGATTCGTCGAAAGAGAATAGATCGCTTAACGTGGTGGCAAGGCATCGGGCGCGGTTCATGGCTTCAGCCAGATCGTCTGCCGCGTCGATGTCCCAATAAATCCACTCTGCCCAGCACGTCCCCGCGAATCCCTTCACGGACTTCGTTTCATTCAGGTGTGTCCGAAAAGCACCGTCAAACTGAAAGTGGGACAGATAAGCTTCCTGAGACAAGTCCACGCGCTCGTCACATTCGGCGTAAGCCGCGAAGGCGGCGGCGGCGATTGAACACCGCCGCACGCCTGAACACGGACCTACGATCCGAAAACCGTAGGTATGGTCTTTCATAGCGACTCCTCCTCTTCCCGCGATTCCATGAACAAGGGATCGTCCATGTCGCCCTCAGAATCGACGTTATCGTGGAGATCGCCTTCGTTGGATGCCTCGATTGCACCCCACTCATCGCTCCCCGCTTTCTTGTCGTCTTCATCAGTAGCGATGATGCCCAGAAACTGGAAGGCCGTCATCTTATTGAAGCTGCGACCGTCGTCACTGTTTCGCCTACTGACCCAAACGCGAAAGCGGAGCCCTTTGGGAGTCGGTCCATCCACTTGCGCCATGCTGGTCACGCCAAATTTTGCCAAGTCGCGCTTGGTGTAGGGAAGGGCATTCTTCGTCAGGTAAAGGGTATGACGCAAAGACCTGCCCGCATACTCACCCTCCAAGATGCGAAACTCCATATTCACGCAGGGAGTGCCTTGGCGCGATACATTACGCTGCATGTTCACGAGCCGCACGTCGTAATTCCCCGTGGGAACCGGCGCGTAATCGGGAGCGACCTCGGTTTCGTCCCACAATTTCTGGAGGTCGTCCCAGGCAGCTCTATCGTTTTTCGATTCGTATTTACTCATTGTTCAGTCTCCTTGTGCACGTCGACGAGAGGTCGTTGCAGGCCGAACGAGCACCGGAGGCACGGGCATACCGTGCCGGGACCGTGTTGAATCGCTGCGCGCAATGCCGGGCACTCGACTGAATGCACGCCATTCCTGGCAGTGACCTTGGTCTTGCGAGACCGTCGCTCGTTTCGTTTGAACCAGAAACCAGACATCTCATACAAAGCACTCATCACACTCATAGTCATCCTCCTTTCACCGGACCGGCCGGCACCCGCCCTCGACCCAGGCTTCGATCTCGGCTCGACGCCAGCGGACCAAGGCCCCTAGCTTTAGAGGCTTCGGCATCCGGCCGCCATCGGCAAGCCGGTACACATGCCGAGGCGAGCAATCCAGCAGCTTCGCTACATCATTGACTCCGAGCAACGTGCAGCCACCACATACGCCCATACATTCGAGATTCTTCGTGTCCTTCATTTCAGGACTCCTTTTTAACTCGCGAGCACTGTGCCCGCGAACTGTGGGCAGTCTCGCATCATGGGAGTACGTACAAATTGAGGTGCAGAAAACAGCCGGTATTTGTACGTTCTAGGAATTCGGATAACTCGCCATTGACAGGGCTGTCGGAGGATGTCTGGGAGTACGTAATTTTAACGAAGGGACTTGACAAGCCTTTTTAGGACTTGCGGTACTTGCGGACTCTATGTCGGGTCAGGGTTAGACGGACTTCATGCACGCTCATATTCTGGTTCTCTGCAAATTCCGGCAGGCACTGGTTTTTGGGTTTTCCTAAAGCAGTGTATCCGTCCCAATTCGCCCAGGCTTTCGCGATTCTCGCATCTTCCCTCGGGTCGCGCTCCTGCTTACGACCCGGACGTTCTTTAGCGGCTTTGCTGGCACGCCCGGTGAGGTCCTCGCGCACATAATCCGGGAGCCACTTGCCCAAGCCTTCCTTGTCTGCCCAACGAACGAAGTTCAAGGGCACAACGTAAAGCCGCCCATTCGATTCCGTGGCGGGAAGACCCTTTCGGTCCTTTGTTGATATACGTTGGGCAACGGCCGACTTCGCGTGCTCGTAAACCCCGTGTTCTTGAAGCTCACACTCTTCTCCAGCCAGGTCCCATGGGTCCAAAAGCAGTCGACAGGCAAACTCAAGATCCCACATGGGATGGCCGCGCAACTTCTTCTCATACAGCTCCTTCCGAGCCCGGCTTTCGAGAAGCGGGTTCTCAGGGCTCATGACAAAGACCTGGAGCAAATCCTCCATGCTCAGTGCCAGCAATTCCGGGTCGTATGGCTGAGAAAACAGTTCCGGCGCGAATTCGAAGGGCAATACGTCTTCGATGCGCCGTTCCTTTTCCGGCTTTGCGGCCTTTGTCAAGCCCCCGTTCTTTGAGCCAATCGCGATGAGAGAATCGTCCTCATTTCGGTCTTCCCTGTCCTGAGTCATGGAATGTTGCTATAGTTGCTTTTGCCCGCCCGGAGGATAGGGCAACGCT